>Ga0182024_10000245_pt1 | contig 133584 bp, 98 predicted proteins | sample P32metaG_FD_120480 | JGI IMG/M metagenome (GOLD analysis project Ga0182024, IMG submission 120480) | Permafrost microbial communities from Stordalen Mire, Sweden - P3-2 metaG (Illumina Assembly) | ecosystem: Environmental > Terrestrial > Soil > Wetlands > Permafrost | place: Sweden: Stordalen... | reverse complement strand
CGGCGTGCTGGAAGGCGACGTCAACGGCGACGGCATCGTCAACGCCCTCGATTTCCTGGCGGTGACCAACGATTCCGGCTTCGGAACCGGCCAAAGCGGCTTCAATTTCCGGGCGGACGTGACCTGCGACGGCATCGTCAATGCCTTGGACTTTCTTATCGTTCGGAATCGTTCAGGATTCGGATTACCCTAATTTTGAATTTCGCCAGCCTCTGCCTCACCGGTCTGGCCCTCCTTGTCGAAGGATGACCGAGAAGAAAGCTTAGCGACCCAGCGGCGGACTAGCCCGCCGCGCCATAGACCTCGAAGGTGGCGAGCGAATAGCCGTCGCCGGCCTTTCCCGGCTGGGTGGTCAGCACGCGCACCCAGCGGGCCTTGGTGGGGGTAAACCGCATCCACTCGACGTCGCCCATTCCCTTGGCGGTCTGGGCCACATCCTTCCAGGATTGGCCGTCGTCGCTCACCTGAATCGAGTAGCCCAGCGCGTACGCCGGGCCCCAGAAGAGCCGCACGCGGTCAATCGAGGTCGACTTTCCCAGGTCGACCGACAGCCACTGCGAATCGCCGGGCTTGCTGGTCCAGAAGGAGACATCGTCGTTATCAACCGCTTTTTCCGCACCAAAACCATCAAGGGCCGAGGACGCCTGGACGGGCTGCCCCGCAGCCAGGTCCTGGGCCGCGTCCTTGCCGAATCCTCCGTTGAGCGCCAGTTGATCGACGGAAAGCGGGACCGCTTGCGTGAAAGTGGAGGCGAGATGGAGGGTCGCCTTCTGACGGATGTCGCGCGAGGAGGCTCCCACCTGAATTTCATAATCGCCCGCGTCGGCTTTCCACTGCTTGCCGGGAACGTCGAAATAGGCAAGGTCGCGCGGGGTGATCGGCAGGGAGACGGTCTTCGTCTCGCCGGCCGCCAAAGCGATTTTCGCAAAGCCCTTCAGCTCGCGCACCGCCTTGTCGATCTTGGGCGCGGGATCGTGGACGTAGAGCTCGACCACTTCGCTGCCCGCGCGCGATCCCGTGTTCTTCACCGTGAGGCTGACCGTGATCTTGCCGCTGTTATCGAGCGTCGGCTGGGAAAGCTGCAGCGGGCCGTACTCAAACGTCGTGTAGGAGAGGCCGAATCCGAAGGGGAAGAGCGGCGCGATGTTCTCCTTGTCGAAGTGACGATAACCTACATAGATCCCCTCCGTGTACTCGACGCGCATCATCACGCCGGGGAAGTGTCCGACATCGGGATAATCTTCGCGGCGCATGCCCAGCGTGGTCGGGAGTTTGCCGGACGGATTAACATCCCCGAAGAGGATCGAGGCGATGGCGTCGCCGCCTTCCTCGCCGGGAAACCACGCTTCCAAAAGACCGGGGACCTGGTCGATCCAAGGGCGCATGTCGACGGGCGTGCCGTTGTTCAGGACGACAATGGTCTTCTTGTTGACCGCGGCGATGGCTTGGATAAGCGCATCCTGATTATCAGGCAACGACATGGAGGGACGGTCATGCCCCTCGCCTTCGGTGGTGAAGGTGGAGGCGAAGACCACGGCGACGTCGGAATTCTTGGCGGCGTCGACCGCAGCCTGGACCGGATCAACCGCTCCGGGAACGATCCACTGGAGCTTGGCAATCGAATCGCCGATGGTCTGGAAATATTCCGCGCGAATCGCGTGCGGCTCACCGGCAACGAGATCGACGTCAAAGGTCGTGGACTTCGCTTTGCCGGCCTTCCATTTATCGATGACCTTTTTGTCGTCGAAAAAGAGGCGGCAGCCGTCATCGGCGGTGAAGATGATCTGGTAATGCCCGGTCTTGGGCGCGATGAGCTTGCCGCTCCAACGCACGCTGAAGTTCTCGGGGCCAACTTCCGGGAAGCCGACGTTGGGTTGTCCCGTCCACTCGAAATCGACCGTGGCATCCGTGCGCGTGTGGATGGGCGTGCCTTGCAGGTCGGGATTGTTGAAATATTCCGCGCTCAATCCATGACCGGAACTGTTTCCATCGGGAATGAGTGCCGAGGTTGGGATTTCGGCATGATCGTCGGGATCGCCGGACTCGAAACGAACGGTGAACTTGTCTCCGGCGCGTTTCGTGATGCCGTCCACGGGCTCAACCCAGTTGAGCGGCCGGACCATGGCGCTTCCGCGCACTTCCATCTGCAGCTTTTTGGCGGCGAGCCCGATGACGGCGATGGAGTGGACAATGTTCGGGTCCAGGGGAAGCACCTGCCCCTGATTCTTGAGCAGGATGATGGCCTGATTGGCGACATCCAGCGCAATCTTCTGGTGCTCGGCGGAATTGACCAGGTCGGGATTCAGTTTCTTCGGACCATCCAACAACCCGGTGCGGACCATGGTGCGCAGGATCCGCTTCACGGAATCGTCGATCGAATCCTGGGTGATCTGGCCGCGTTGCAGCGCCTCTTCCACCTGCGCCTCAGTGCGAAGCTTCGTGGGGCCTGGCATTTCCAGGTCGTTGCCGGCCTTGATGGTCGCGGCGGTCTGGTGAGCGCCATGCCAGTCGGACATGACCATGCCGTCGAAGCCCCAGCCTTTCTTGAGCACGTCGGTCAGCAGATACTCGTCGGCGCTGGCGTGCGGCCCGTTGACGCGGTTGTAGGAAGACATAAGCGTCCAGACATGCCCTTCCTCGACGCCGGCCTCGAAGGCCGGCAGGTAAATCTCGCGCAGGGCGCGTTCGCTGACCTCGACGTTGACGGCGCGCCGGTCGAATTCCTCGTTGTTGCAGGCAAAGTGCTTGATGCAGGCGCCCGTGCCCACGCTCTGCATGCCGGTGATGTAACCGACCCCAAGCCGTGCGGTGAGAAAGGGGTCTTCGCTCATGTACTCACCGTTGCGGCCGCCGAACGGAGAACGCTGGATGTTGACCGCAGGCCCAAGCAGGATCTGGCTTCCCTCGCCCTTGTTTTGCGCTTCCTCGCCGATGGCGGCGGCGCCGCGACCCACCAGGTCAGGGTCCCAGGTGGAGCCGAGCGCGACACCGCAGGGAAACGACGTGGCCGGCCCCGTATTGGACTTGTCGATGCCGCGCACGCCCGCGCCCGCATCGGCCATGCGCAGCGCCGGAATCTGAAGCCGCGGAATCGGCGCGGTGGCGGACGCGTTCGCGCCGGCGAGGAGTGAGATTTTTTCCGATGCCGTGAGTTGGCCGAATAGGTCGTTCACCCGGTCCTCGAGCGCGGCGCTCTTGTTGAGATAAACCTGGTCATCGCCTCGCAGCGAAAGAACGCCGCCGATCATGGTCAGGCTCAGGAGAAGGGGAAGGTGAAGTCGGTAGTTCATGAGATTGATTTAGTAAAAATTAGGGCGAGTGGTTTCCAGCTTTCGGTGTCTGGATCGGAAATCGATTGATAGTGAGGGAACCTCACGGGATTTAACCGTGAGGTCGGGGATTGTCGCGCCCGGGAGATTATTTGTGCAGGCTGGTTTAAACCGTGGGTGAGACGCGTTTGCGCGTGCCGCTTTCCTGCACCGGCGGCGTCTGGTCTTGGGGCACACTGGGATTAGGCAAGTGCTTCGCGTCATCCGTGGCACGGCTGAGCAGGGCGGCCGTATCCGGAAGACCGCTCGGCGGCTCGGCGGCCAAGTCTTGGAAGCGGAAGGCCGAGGTCAGGTCGCCGAACGTCCGGCGGCGCCAGTCGGTGATGTTGGTCTCGCGGACGCCGGTGAACTTTTCCAGGAATTGCAGGACCGAGGTATGATCGAACGGCTCGCTGCAGACCCAGCCGCCCGCCGTCCAGGGCGAGACGATGATGCAGGGAACGCGGAAGCCCGCACCGATCGGCAGGCCGCCGATGTATTCATCCCGGGTACCGGGAGGAGCCGTCGGCGGCGCGACGTGATCGAACAGGCCGTCGTTCTCGTCGTAGTTGAGGATAAAGGCGGTCTTGGCCCAGACCTTCGGGTTGGCCGCGATAGCGTCGACGATGCTGGACACGAAATCCGCGCCGGCGGCGGGCATGTGGTGCGGATGCTCGGAGTTGCCTCCGTACGGATAGAGCCAGGAGACGGCGGGGAGCGCGTCGTTGAGGCAATCCTTCCGGAACTGGTCGACGTCCGAGGGCTCCATGCACTTTTTATAAAGCGGCGAATCGGGACCGGCATTCTCGTACTGGGGAAAGGCCCCCAGCACGTTGAAGCCGAATTTCATCGTTCCCAACAGCGCCTGTTCCTGCGGCGATATCTTCCCTCCCGGATGATAGACCTTCCAGCTGACGCCGGCCTCCTCGAGACGTTCCGGGTAGGTCTTCCACTGGTTTCCCCCGGGCGGAGGCGTGTTGGTGATCATGGCCCCGTTTTCCGTTCCGGGCGGATGATTGGTCCCCGTCATCCAGTAAAGGCGGTTCGGGTTGGTGGGCCCCAGGACGGAACAATGGTAGGAGTCGCAAATGGTGAAAGCCTCCGCGAGCGCGAAGTGAAAGGGGATGTCGGCGCGGGTGAAATGCCCCATCACGAAAGAGCCCTTTTCCTTGTCCACCCGGCGATGGGTCGGGACCCAGTTGTCCATCTTGCCGCCGTTCCACGACTCGTGCTGCGCCTCCCAACCATGGTTGGTCGAGGGGAGTTTCTGCGCGTTGCTGCTGGTGGTGTCCAAGTGGAAGGGCAGCAGGTAACCCTCGGGGCTTTCCGGGTCCGGTTGGTAGAAGACCGACTTGCCGCCGTCGAGCTGCAGCGCGTTAGGATCGCTGAATCCGCGCACGCCCGCCATGGTCCCGAAATAGTGATCGAAGGAGCGGTTTTCCTGCATGAGCAGAACAACGTGCTCGATGTCATGAAACGAGGAGGACGGGGCGGATTGGGCCAGCGCCCGCCGCAGGTTGGGCGGCAAAAACGTGGAGGCCAGCGTGGTGGCCGCGACGCCCGCCGCATATCCCAGCAGACGCCGACGCGTCATGGGGAAGCTCAATTTTTCATCAAAGCCAGAGTTCATCTGATTCATTTGGAGGTGTTCTTCCCGTCATCGGTCGCGGTCTTGAGGTCAATCTCGGGCGCCGAGCTGTCATCCGCGGTTCGTGATAATACGCGCATCTTCTTTTGGACGCCCTGAAGAGTTGCGGAATGGCCATCAATGACGATTGCTGTCCCCGCCTTGACCACAAACGGCGCATCGTCGGAAATGCTGATGGTTCCTTGCCCATTACCGGTGATAGAAACATCGGTGACCAAGGAATCTGTGTCGGGCGTAGCCGGGTGCGATTTTGATTTCCTTGCCAGACAAAGGCTTGGAGCGACTAAAATCATGACAATTGCCAACCTGAAGAGCATTTTCATGTGTAAGTTTATTTAGAGACGATTGAAGAGACGATAAGGTTACTTTCCGGTTTCAACGGGAATTTTGCCCATTCAACTCTCAATCCTTGAACAACGGACTCTAGCAAATCCAACTTTACATTGAATAAAAAACTAATTATTTATGTAAACCTGTGCGATTGGGGCTAATTACGTTGGGGATCCTGCTCCTTTTAAGCTGGAAATGGAACTCCCACGGACAGGAGCAGGCAGCGCCGTTGACCTCTTCCCCAAGCGATACCCTCTCCGTCGCGCCCACATCCTGGTCATCCTTCCTTTTCACCGTGGCGGCGGCGGGAGACCGGCCGATGAAATTCGCGGCGGATAATCTTCCTCCGGCGCATGATTGAATCGACACTAAAACCAAGATTTTATGCTTAACGACAAATGCTTCCCCTCCAGGACGGCGTGGCTTTTCATCCCGGTTCTCTTGGGTGCTTCGGTGGCGAAGGGACAGGATGCCTCCTTCCAGAAAACGGATCGAGGCATCGAGATCCGGGTTGGAGGCGCCGACGTCGAGCTGGCGGTGGCCACCTCGAAAGCCTTTCGTCTTTCGATTTCCTATCAGGGAAAGCCAGCCGCAAGCGCGAGCACATTTCTCGCCCCGGAAACCGCCGCCACGCCCTGGCAGGTCGTGCACCAGGACGGTTTGGTGGGAATTGCGGACGACGCCGGCAAGCTCCTCATCGATCCGCAGACCGGAAAATGGACCTTGGAAGATGCCAAGGGAACGACAGTCATTCCCCCCTCCGATCTCGGCAAGCCGGCCACGGAAACCGGACCCAAAAAAACCGAGGTGCCCGGACTCGATCTGCTGTTGGCTTGGAAATCAGGCTCGCCCGTTCAGGTGTACGGCTGTGGAAGCGGAACCGCGATGCTGGAACAGACCGACGTCCATACCCATTTGGGAAATGGCGTAGCCGTCCTTCCTTACTACTGGTCGCCCAACGGCTATGCCGTGCTGGCCGTTACCGCCGACGACAATGCGCCCGCGTTCTGGACTGGCGCGGAAGATCAATCTTCGGTCACCTGGCATTTTCCGGGCACCTCCGCGGATCTTTATCTCATGCCGGCAGCTTCCCTTGCCGCGGCCTCCAAGGCTGAAGCGCAATTGACCGGCTATTCACCCGTACCACCGCGTTGGACGCTGGGTTATATCCAATCCCGTTATGGATGGACCAATCGCGCCTATGTCGAGGACACGCTGCACCAGTTTCGAACGCTCCACATTCCCCTCGATGGCCTGATCATCGATTTCGAATGGTACACGCCGCACACGGACTACAAGGTGCCGGCGCAGGGCGTGGCCGACTTCCCCGACTTCGGCTGGAACCCGGTACTCTTTCCGCAGCCCGCCGATCAGCTCGCTGCCTACCGCAAGGAAGGCATCCACTTCGTCGGCATCCGCAAGCCCCGCATCGCGAACAGCGCCACTCTCCAGTTTCTGAGGGAAAAGGGCTGGATGCGGCCGATCGATCCCACCGCAAAACCGTCCTTCCAACAACGCGATGCGAACTGGCCGAATGCGGATTTCCGCGCCTGGTATGCGCAGCAATCGGAACCGCTGCTGCAAACCGGCGGCATTGGCGGATGGTGGAACGATGAGGGGGAAGGCTCCTTCACCAATTATTATTATTGGAACGAGGCGGAGCTGGAGGCTTGGGATAAAATCCAGCCGAATCAGCGCTTCTGGTCGTTGAATCGCTCCTTCTCCCCCGGACTGCAGCGCCTGGGCGCCGCCGCGTGGACGGGCGATATTCGCGCCCGGTGGGACGTTTTTCAGCAAACTCCCACTGACCTGCTCAACTGGAGCCTGGCTGGAATGTCCGATTGCGCCTGCGACATCGGGGGCTTCCTGCCCGCAACGACGCCGGAACTGCTCTCCCGCTGGATGGAAGCCGGCGCTTTCTTTCCGATCATGCGCACCCACTCGACGAAAAACGTAACGGCGCATTTCCCGTGGCTCTTCGGGCCTGATGCCCAAGCGGCCATGACGAAGGCGATCAATCTGCGCTACCGGCTGATTCCCTACTACTACAGTCTCGACTACCAGACGCATGAAACCGGCCTTCCCTTGATGCGGCCGCTGCTGATGGAGTTTCCCGACGATGCCAAGGTGGCCAATCTCTCCGACCAATGGCTGATGGGATCAGGCCTGATGGCCGCGCCTATCCTCCAGCAGGGCGCGACGACACGTCCGGTCTATCTTCCCGCCGGCCGCTGGTTCCCGTTTGAAAACGGAACGCCGCTGGAGGGGGACCAGACGATCACAGCAACGGCCCAGCTCGATGAGATCCCGGTATATGTTCACGCCGGAACGATCCTTCCGCTGGCGCCGGTTGTTCAAAGCACCGACGATTTACCGGGCGGCCCCCTGGACCTGCAAATCTATCCCGGGAAGGACGCGACCTTCACCCTCGTCGACGACGACGGAGAAACCACGGACTATTTAAAGGGAGCGTTCCGCAAGACCACCTTCACCTGGAACGATGCCACCCGGCAGTTGAGCTGGACCACGGAGGGAACCTACCAGGGCCCCCGCTCCTTCAAGGAAATGACCATCTCGCTGCTCGAACCCTCCGGCAAAAAGAAGCTGACCGTCCCTCTCGATGCCACGGGTTCTGTTCTTCTTCCATCCACTTAATACATATATAATTCCACGCCATGCATTCTCCCGTCGTTAGAAAAGTCCGACCCATTGTTTATTTCGTCGGCTTCACCGCGGCGTTGGCCGGACTCCTTTTCGGTCTCGATGTGGGCGTGATCTCAGGTGCGCAGCAGTTCATCCAGAAGGATTTCCAAGTCCCGGACTGGACGGTGGAATCAATCGTCAGCGCGCTGCTGTGGGGCGCGGTTTGCGGCACCTTGGGTAGCGGCTATCTCTCCAGCCACTTTGGAAGACGGAAGACGATCCTGATCAGCGCACTCATCTTTATCGTCGGTTCGCTTCTTTGTTCGTTCGCGACCAGCGCGGATATTCTCATCGGGGCGCGCTTCATTCTCGGCATCGCTGTGGGCGTGGCTTCATTCACGGCGCCGTTATACCTGTCCGAAATTTCTCCGCTAAGCGTGCGCGGCGCGATGATCTCGATGTATCAGCTCATGATTACCATCGGGATCGTGATCGCCTTCGCCAGCGATGCGTGGCTGGCGTCCTACGCGACTTTGGGAGGAGTGACGGGCGGCCATTGGCGGGTGATGTTGGGAATTATTGCCGTGCCCGCAGCGATCATGTTTGCGGGCGTTCTCTTTCTGCCGGAGAGCCCTCGCTGGTTCTTCATGAAGGGACGCAAAAATGACGCCATCGCCGTGTTTACCCACCTGCAACTCGATGAAGCGGAAATGGAGATGGAAATCCGGGAAATTGAGGAAAGCCTGCGAGTCAAACAAACGGGCGTTCACATGTTTTTCCAGAATGCCAATTTTCGGCGCGCTATTTTTCTGGGCATGGGACTGCAGACCATCCAGCAACTGACTGGCATTAACGTCGTGATGTATTACGCGCCGCATATCTTCAAAATCGCCGGATTCACCACCACGGCGGAACAGTTATGGGGCACGGTCATTGTCGGGTTGACCAATGTGCTCGCGACCTTCATCGCGATAGCCTTCGTCGATCGCGTCGGGCGCAAACCGATCATGTATGCCGGATTTGTCGTGATGGGGATCGCCATGCTGTCGGTCGGCTACATCTTCAAAAGCGGCATCGAGGTCCATCCCCATCTTGGCTATCCCGCCATTTTTGCCCTCTTGATGTTCATCGTCGGTTTCGCCATGAGCGCGGGGCCGATCATCTGGATCCTCTGCTCGGAAATCTACCCGAACTCCGGGCGTGATCTCGGGGTCACCTTCAGCACTTCAACGAACTGGTTCGTGAACGCCATCGTGGGTCAAACCTTCCTGACCCTGCTCGCGACCCTGGGCAACGGAAACACCTTCCTCCTTTATGGCGGGCTCAACGTGCTTTTCATTGTCTTCTTCCTGCTCTACGTCCCGGAAACCAAGGGCGTCTCGCTGGAGCACATCGAGGCCCGGCTGCTCTCCGGCGTTCCCCTGCGCAAGATCGGAAAAACTTGATGGAGTCGGCGGCCCAAGAGCTGGCCGCTAACTTCCCTCCCAAGTTGGTTGCTCCGGCGAGTTGTGCGTCAGCCCTACTTGATTAGAGCAAGAGCGGGTTGATGCAGTTCCACATAGAGATCAACGTTGCATTCCAAGAACGTCCGCGCCTTGCCAATATAAACCCCTGAAATGGGCGTCGAATTTTCGGGATGCCGGGAAACAGCCACCGGGACGTATTGCGAGGCGGCGAGGATTCCCCAACTGGGATCGAAGCCGATCCACCCGGCGCCGGGCAGATAAACCTCGGCCCAGGCGTGCATCGACATCCGGCCTTCGATTTCGGAGGAGTACATGTATCCGCTGACGAATCGTGCCGCGAGATCGAGACATCGACATGCCTCGATAAAAAGAGCCGCGAAGTCGCGGCAGGAGCCGCTTTTCTTTTCCAGCGTCTCGGCGGGACTTTGCACCCCCTTTTCCTCCCGGCGCTGGTAGCGGAAATGATCGTAGATGTTTGCGTTGATGGTCTGCAGGAGTTCCAGCGTGCCCACGTGTTTTCCGGGCTGCCAGAACCGGTGAAGCCAGGACCGCACGCGCGCTTCGTCCCGCACATAGAGGATTTGCACCAGCGGAAAAAGTTCCTGGTAGAGGGCGTGATCGTAATGGAACGGAAATTCAACCGCCTCGGGTGCGATCACAAAATCAAACGGGTTCTGATCGCAGGCCTTCAGGATGAACTCGCAATGGATCACGAGTTCATCGGCCGGCTCGGTGAATTCGATAAAACAGACGTTGTTCTCGTAGAGGTCCCGTTTCCACCGCATCCGATGTCCGGGGGGCGAAATGCTGATCTCGCACTTTTCCATGCGTAAGCCGTGCCCTTCCCGGGGGCGGACCCGCAGTTGATGGGTGCCGAACGACACCTTCTCCGCGTAACGGTACGAACTACGATGCTGGATGCGGATATTCACGTGGGAAGATTCAAGGAAAACGTACCAGTTCCGTCCCATCGAGGCGTTGCGCGAGATCGATGGGATCGCCGATCGAGACCTTTTCCGGATCGACCTGGTAGGCCCAGGCTTCGAACCACGCCATGATTCCGCCACCGTAGGTCGTGGTCAGCGCCCCGTCCACGGCGTCGAGACCGTGGGCGATCTTGATGCGGCCAATGCGGCGCTTGTTGAAGCGCGGATCGTAGGTGTACCAGGACTCGCCGATGTAGGCCTCGTAGTAAGCGTGAAAATCCATCGGACTTCCCGGATCCAGCACACCGACGTCGGGCAGATGACCCGACACGTAGCGGGCCGGAATGTTCAACGCGCGACAGAGCGTGATGCCGACGTGGGCGAAGTCCCGGCAGACGCCGAACCCGCGCGCCAAAATCTCAACGGCCGAAATATCGGAGCGACCGGAACCGGTGACATATTTGATGTTGTCATGGACCCAGTCGCAAATGGCCCGGGCCTGTTCGCGCGCCGAACCGAGATGGCCGAATTGCTGGGCGGCGAAGTTCAACAGCTTGTCCGAATCACAATACCGGCTGGGCAGCGTGTAGCGCAGAACGTCCGGCGGCATCTTGTCGATGGAAAGCGCTTTCGCATTCTCGGGAGGATTGACGTCCTCCCAAAGCGACGAAACCGCCACGAGCGCATCGTGACAAATGGTATTTTGCCCGGGTGGAAGAACCCACCGCTGCGTCGTGTTGCCCTGCCAGTCCAGGAATTCCTCGTAGGGGGCCTCAGGCGTCAGCGTCAGTTTTTCCTCGATGACCTGGGGCCGCACTTCGAGATGAGGACGAACGATGAGCAGAATGGGCGTGTCTTCCATCACCTCGTAGACGAGCCGGCAGCCGATCCTGATCGCAATGGTCCGGTCCGAAGTCGTCGTGGGCGAATCGTCGCGAGGTTTGGATAATGCGTGCAAGGAGATTAGGTAGCCTACAGGTGAAGGAGAACCTTGTAACCGAAACATTTAGGCTTGGACGTCCCCAACGAAGCACCCCCTGTACCATCCCGGCGTGCGAGCGACCACCTGCCGATTCGATTTGAAGACCTCGTCTCCGAATTGTTGCGTAGCAAACGCTCCGTTGAGGTCTAAGATGGCTCCATGGTGGCACCGGTGTTGAGCAAGGCCGACATGGAGCGGGAAGCAGTTGCTTTCCCGAAGCTCGACTCCGTCGAGATCGATATCGCGAGGCAGTGTGGTCGGCCCCAGGTCTTCGAGCCTGGTGAAAATCTCTACACGGCGGGTGATCAACCTCTGGATTGCTTCGTCATCCTCACGGGAGGCGTCGAAATCATCGACCCCACCGGTGACGAGGAGAGAGTCTTGCTTCAACTCAGCGCGGGCGAATTTACGGGAGACATTACCGTCCTCACGCAACGCGCCTCGTCGGTGTCCTGTCGCGCGTTGACCCGTTGCGAAACCATTCGCTTCACCGGCGCGGAAATGCGCCATCTCATGGTCAAGTGCTCCACGCTGGGGGAAAAATGGATCCCGGCCCTGCTGCGCCGCCGGGAGATTTTGGAAGGAGCCGGCGTCGAGGGGCTGCGGTTGTTCGGCTTGCGATCGGATCGCGCCACGCTCCATTTGCGCGAATTCCTTCATCGCAACGGCGTCTTTTATCATTGGCTGGACACCTCCGATCCTGCCGTGGCGCGGACGGTGGCGGCCTTGAGTTCGGAACCGCTGCGGTTCCCGGTGGTCGCGTGTTCGCGGCATGTGGTCCTGCAGGACCCGACGCTAGCGCAACTCGCCGAACACACCGGCGTTCGACGACACATCCCGGATGAGATTTTTGACACCGTGATTGTGGGGGCCGGGCCGGCCGGACTGGGGGCGGCCGTTTACGCTGCTTCCGAGGGATTGCGCACCCTGGTGTTGGATAATATCGGGCCGGGTGGCCAGGCGGGCTCGAGCGCCCGGATCGAAAATTACGCAGGGTTCCCCGCCGGGCTTTCGGGACGCGAACTCGCCTTGCGCACCTATATCCAGGCCTTGAAGTTTGGAGCCACCTTCTCCGCGCCTCATCTCATTTCCGAAATTGGCTGTGTCGAGAACGGTCTGCATGAGGTGCGTACCGCGGACGGCATCGTGGTCAAAACGAAAACCGTGATCATCGCCACGGGCGTTTCCTACCGGACGCTGGGGGTACACGGCTTGACCGAATTACAAGGCTCGGGAATTTATTACGCCGCCACCCAGGTCGAGGCCATCCTGTGCCAGGACCGGCCCGTTCATATTATCGGCGCAGGGAATTCGGCCGGGCAGGCGGCCATGTACCTTTCCAAATTTTCAGAGAAGGTGAACCTCGTGGTCCGTGGACAGGACTTGAGAAAAAACATGTCGACCTACCTCGCCGAGAGGGTCGAGTCCAATCCACGCATCACCATCCGGCTCCATACCGAACTACGGGCGGTGGAAGGAACGACCAGCCTGAAAAAAGTGCATCTGGAGGACACCGCGACGGGACAAACCACGCGTGAAGAAAGCTGCGGCGCTTTTATTTTCATCGGCGCCACCCCCTGCACCGACTTTCTCAGCGACGCGATCCTAAAGGACGACAAGGGCTTCATTGTCACGGGACATGAACTCGTGACGTCAGGCAAGTGGCCTTCGCCGGAACGCGGGCCCCAGCTTCTTGAAACCTCGTGCCCGGGAATCTTCGTTGCGGGTGACTGTCGTTCCGGGACGACCAAGCGGGTCGCTTTTGCCGTGGGCGACGGGGCCCTCGCTGTCACGTGTGTGCACGATTTTCTCGGCACCTACCGTTGAGGCATAGGCGAAGGGTGGTCTTTCCGCGACGACCCGATTACGATTCGCGCGAGTCCGAAGATAATATGAGCGCGCACGAATGGTTCACCAACGCCTTCCTGGCTTTCCTCGCCATCCTGCCGGTGGTCAATCCGTTCTCGGCTCCGCCGATCTTCATCTCCATCACGGAAGGGCTCAGTACGGAGGAACGGGGACGACAGGCGTTGAAAGCATGCCTGTATGCGTTTCTTATTCTCCTGGTTTCGCTCTTGGCCGGCACCTTCATCCTGAAGTTTTTCTCCATCTCGTTGCCGGCCGTCCAAATCGCCGGAGGCCTGCTTATCGCCCGGACCGGATTCCAAATGCTTGGACCGCAAAAGGAACATCATCAATCCAACGTCGAGGAGCAGGAGGCCCGCGAGAAGGAGGACATCTCGTTCATACCTCTTGCCATGCCGCTCCTCAGCGGACCCGGCGCCATGGCGGTCATGATTAATCTGGCCACCGGAGTAGAGCAGACGATCGATTGGTTGCTAATCTCCCTCGCCGCCGCCGCCGTGTGCATCATCACCTATTTCGTGCTGATCGAGTCCGTGCGTCTCGTCCGCCTGCTCGGCGTGAATGGAATGAATGCCCTGACCAAATTAATGGGCTTCCTGCTCCTGAGCATGGCGGTACAATTCATGATCAACGGTCTTTCCACGAGCATCTCGACCCTGATTCATCATCTCAATGCCACAACGTAACAGCGAGTTACCTCTGTTTCCTCAAACGGCTCTTTTTGGAACGGCGGGTGCTGAAAACCGGGAACGCTTTCCGTCGTCAGTATTGCTTGTCGCTTCCACGTTCATTCAAACTTTTCTCTCGCAGAATCCATGAGGATGATTCCCTCGCGCCTGGCGACCGGAGTGCTCGCGACCCTTGCGCTTGGCGCAACGTTTGCACCCATCTGTGCGCAGACGACAAGTCCGCTGATTGCCAACGGAACCTACGAGATCATTTCCGAGAATAGTAACATCGCCCTCGCCGCGACGGCCGACACCCCCGGCTCGGTCGTGGTGCAACAGACCTACACGGCAGGGCCCACGCAGCAGTGGACGCTCGTTAACCTCGGCAACAACGTGGTCGAGCTGACGCTGACCGGAACGGACGAGGCGCTGGAGAGTCCGGGCGCGTCGACCGTCGCGGGCATTCACCTCGACGTCTCGCACTACACGGGCAGCACGGGCCAGCAATGGACCATCGTCGCAACGGGTGCGGGCTTTTACGAACTGGTCAACGTGGCCAGCGGCTATGCGGCGAACGTCTCGGGCAATTCCACTTCGTCCGGCGCCTCGCTCTGCCAGTGGAACGCCAATGCATCCCTGAACGAACGTTGGTCCTTCAGCGCGGTTCCCGATTCGGGAGACGAACCGCCTCCGCCACCCCCGCCGACGCTTTATGCGCTGACTGTCACGAACGGCAGCGGCAGCGGTTCCTACGCGGCGGGGACGAGCGTAACCGTCACGGCCAACGCGGCGCCCAGCGGATCGGCCTTTGCGGGTTGGACCGGGAATACCTCTGCACTGGCCAGCAGTTCCTCCTCCACGACCACGCTGACCATGCCCGCGGTGGCCACGTCGATCACGGCCACTTATGCCGCCGTTACTCCGCCGCCTTCACCTACGCTTTACGCGCTGACCGTCACCAGCGGAAGTGGGAGCGGTTCCTATGCAGCGGGAACGAGCGTTACCGTCACAGCCAACGCAGCGTCTAGTGGGTCGGCCTTTGCGGGTTGGACGGGGAACACCTCGGCGCTGGCCAGCAGTTCCTCCGCCACGACCACGCTGACCATGCCAGCAGCGACCACGTCGATCACAGCCACTTATGCCGCTGTCACTCCGCCGCCGGTGACTTCGGGTCCGCTGGCGAATGGAACCTATGAGATTGTCTCCGATAGCAGCGGCTTGGCGCTGGCGGCGACGGGCAGCACCGATTCATCCTCGGTGGTCCAGCAGATATACAACGCGTCGCCCACCCAGCAGTGGACGCTGACGAACCTCGGCAACAACATCGTGGAGTTGACGCTCTCAGGAACCAATGAGGCATTGGAAACTCCCGACGGCTCGCTCGTGGCGGGTGCGAATCTGGATGTTTCCTCGTACGAAGGTGACGACAGCCAGCAGTGGGAACTGGTCGGTTCCAAGGGCGGCTTTTACGAGCTGGTGAACGTGGCCAGCGGGTTCGCGGTGAACGTCTCCGGCAACTCAACCTCGGCGGGAACCAAAATGTGCCAGTGGAACGCCAACGGATCTCAAAATTGCCTGTGGTCCTTCGCCCTCATTTCGTCCTCATCGACTGGTTCTGGCACCACGCCGCCGCCTTCACCGACGCTTTACGCGCTAACCGTCACCAGTGGAAGTGGTAGCGGTTCTTATGCAGCGGGAACGAGCGTGACTGTCACCGCCAACGCGGCGCCCAGTGGGTCGGCCTTTGCGGGTTGGACGGGAAACACTTCGGCACTGGCCAGCAGTTCCTCCGCCACGACCACGCTGACCATGCCGGCGGCGGCCACGTCGATTACGGCCACTTATGCCGCTGTCGCTCCGCCGCCCGTCACGACACCGACCGGCAGTCCTTTCGGCGTCGCGTGTGACGCCGCCCAGACGCCGAACGGCGCGGCCTGGATGCCACCGATCGCCCTGACGGGCGTGCAGTGGGCGAGAATGTCCGCGACCTGGAGTCAGATCGAACCCACGCAGGGGACCTTCAACTATTCGTCGATGGATTCGATCCTGGCCAACGCGACCGCCAATAACCTTTCCGTCAGCGCGCTGCTCCTTTCCAATCCCTCCTGGGTGAATACGAACGGCGGCGCGTTCCCCACGGGCAGCCTGCCCGCGTGGTCGACCTTTGTCGGCAACATGGTCGGCCGCTACTCGGGCAGCGTGACCAATTGGGAAGTCTGGAACGAGCCGGACGGCGCGACGGGAGCCACGCCCTCCGATTATGCCCAGACGGTCGCGTCCGCTTATACCGCGGCGAAGACCGCCAACCCGAACGCGCAGATCGGCCTTACCGTTTCCGAGGTCAACGTCAACTGGATGAAGCAGGCCATCAACAGCGGCGCGGCCGATCATTTCGACTACGTGGCCGTGCATCCCTACAGCGTGCTTTATAATATGTCGCAGGGCTGGGAAGGCGATTATCTCGGCATCGTCAAAACGATCCGCGCCATGCTCACCGCGAACGATCCCGCCAAGGCCAATGTCCCGATCTGGTTCACGGAGATCGGCGATCAAATTGGTTACGGATACCTGACCGAGACCATCCAGGCCTCGGACTTGGTGAAGACCTACAGCATGGGCCTGGCGGAAGGCGTCACCCGCATCGAATGGTTTGAGGGAGAGGATGGCGACAGCGGCGCTTACGGATTGCTCGATAGCACCGGCACGAAACGCATGGCCTACCACGCCATGAAGTCAGTCATTTCCAGCCTGGGCGCCCAGCCCTCCTACCAAGGCTGGCTCCTGCTCAACAGCCAGGACTACGGTTTCGTCTTCACCAACGGGACGAACCCGGTCATGGCCACTTGGGCTCCGCCCGGCGTAAGCGATCCGGTCACCTTCACCAGCGCCGTACAGGTCGTCAATCCGCTGACCGAAGCGGTCACGACCCTGCCGGCCGGTACCACGCTGACCCTGACTAATACTCCGGTCCTCATCCTCGGCTTGCCCTCCAGCCTGCTCAGCTCGGCGCAGGCTAACAAGAGCCAGCCTTTTCCGTGGAAGGGAAATTATACCGGCGCCACCACCGTCAGCATCCAGATGGGCAACCCCAATATCGAATCGGGCCTGCATGAGATGGCCCCGTCCACGTTCAGCCCCGCGATGGTGCAGGGCAGCTGGGTCGAGGATGTCAGCAACGCCTCAGGCCAAAACTACATGGTCGACCCGAACATGCTCGCCTACACACCTTCCAAGATTCAGGTCACGGTGGCGGTGATGGCGAAGGACGGCAACGCCGGTTTCAATTTCAAATATGAATCGGTGAACGGCTGGGAAGGCATCGGCTGGAATAGTATTCCGAACGACGGCCAGTGGCACACGTTCACGTTCAGCCCGACCGACGACGAATTTGTCGGCCTATGGGGCTATAACTTTCAGCTTAATTCCGATTCGACGGTCCATAGCAACTATTACCTGAAGAGCGTCAGCATGACGCTGCTTCATTGATGGGACCTGGACGATAAATCGCAGCGGGCGGCGAAAGGCCTAGGCCTGCGATTTGAGATTGGGGCGGCGAAGCATCCCGGCCAATTGCCCAATCAGCGGATTGTAATGGACCTCCTTGACGACAATGGCCTCGGCGCCGAGATCCATCGCTTTCGCGGCTTCCGCTGGATCATCCGAGGACGTGTGGACGATCACCGGGCATTTGACCTTCCGCTCCCTCATCCAATTCAAGACATCAAATCCGCTTTTGCGCGGCATGCGGAGATCGAGAATTAACACATCCGGCAAGCGATCGGCCTGCCCGTCCTCTATAAGGCGGGAAAACATTTCTATAACTTGAAGGCCGTCGGAAACTGTCTCCAGTGTTTCGACATATTCCAACCTTTTAAGCGTCCTCAAAATGAAAAACAACTCGTCGGGATTATCCTCAGCCACCAACAAATTCAGCTTATTTTTCACGCGCAAAAAGAGTTACTGGTTAGATTTGGGGACGGACAGGGAAAAACAGCTTCCCTGCGGGGAGGAGGCGGCCAGCAAAAGGACGGCGCCCACACGATCAGCCGCCTTAAGCGCTGTGCTCAAACCGAGTCCGGTGCCCGGAAAGCTGCTCGCATGCTGCCCCCTGTAAAAAAGCTTGAACAGGTTCTTTCGGTCAGCGTCGTCGATGCCGACACCGTTATCCCGCACAAAAAGGGTGATCCTGCCGCCTTCTTCTTTCGAGGTAATTTTAATTACCGGACTAACTTCTTTAGCCACGAATTTCAAGGCGTTCCCTATTAAATTAGATAATATTTGATTAAGGGCCACGGGATTGCTCAGGACGGTTCCCAACGGACTCGAAACCTCAAAACGGCCGCCCTTAAACTCGTCCTCCTTGATGAGATTCGCGACAAACGAATCAAGATCGATTTTTTGGAGAGGCAGCTCATCGCGATTGACACGATGATACGCCAGCAAATCGCTCATCATGGTGTTTAATCGATGGGCGGAAACGATAACCTTCTCCAGCGTTTTGATGGTGCTGGCCAGGAGCTTTTCTCCGTGATCCGCCATTTCCATTTCCGCATATCCTATGATCACGCGAAGCGGGGCGCGAAAATCATGGGCCACGCTTGCCGAGAATGTCTCCAATTCCTTATTGGAAGCCTCGAGTTTGGAACTCTGCTGAACCAAATCCCGATTGAGGGCTTCAATTTTATCGAGAGCTTTCGTGCGCTCCCCAACTTCGCTTTCCAAGGCTCGATTGGTCACTCGCAATTGCTCGGGACTGGGAAGGGCGATCGCCTTGGGAATGAGCTTGATCAGCAAAACAGCCGTCACAATGGATATAAGGGCCGTAATTGCCTTAATAGTCCCGGACAGCCAATAGACCGGATGCCATATATTGATAATCTCCATGAGATGGGTGGTGCCGCAGGCCACGATAAAAGTGGCGAAGCAGACAAACATCCAATCGAATGCGAGGTCTTTTCTCTTACGGACAAAATAGAGAAGCGTTATAGGAATCGAGTAATAAGCCAGGGCGATGATGCCATCGGAAAGGACATTCAGTCGAATGACCGAGGGATTCCACTCGTAGCACATGCCGTGCGGCATGAAACCGTCCGTCGAAAAAATGCGCTGAAAAATAGTCATCCCGCTCGAAACCTACCCGTGGGTCTTCACATTTCAAGCGCTGCCTCTGGACGGAGTTCGCTTCCATGACGGCTATTGCGATCTAGGAAACGATTCGTTAAATATGCTTCGGTGGCTATTTGTCCTCGTCTGTTTTCCCGCGCGGCGCGAGCCGTTTTTTCCGCGATTTTGCTGGGTCTGGTTCCTACGTTGATCACAGCCCAGGAGCCCTCCGCAACCGCCCCCCCTCGCCAGCGCCTGTTAATGGATTTCGGCTGGCAGTTTCACTTGGGAGACGCCCCCGACGCGGCCAACAAATTCGATTTTCCCGAGCCGACGAGACTGGATAAAACTATCCCCAAGGAAATCGGCCTGGCGGGCAAGCTGACCTCGGGCCTGCCGGACCCGGTTGCGACTAATCTGGGCGGCGATGTTTCCTTCGTGCAGCCGTCGTTCAACGCCAGCGACTGGCGAAAGCTCAATCTTCCGCACGACTGGGCGATTGAACTGCCCTTCGACCAGACGGCCGACAGCTTTCACGGTTACAAGCCGCTCGGGCCCGCCCATCCGGAAAACGACATCGGCTGGTACCGCCGCACGTTCTCGCTCCCGATCCAGGACAAGAACGACACGTTCTGGCTCGAGTTCGACGGCGTCTACCGCAATTCCATCGTCTAGCTGAACGGTCATTGCCTGGGCCGCAATCCCAGCGGTTACAGCAGCTTTTACTTCGATATCGGAAAGTATGCGAACTTCGGCGGGACCAATACCGTCGTCGTCCGCGTGGACGCCTCGAAGTTCGAAGGCTGGTTTTATGAAGGAGCGGGCATCTACCGCCATGTCTGGCTGGAGAAAACGGAGCCGGTGCACATCGCCCATGACGGCGTGTTTGTCTACAGCCAGTTCAAGGACAACGTGCCGGTGGGACCGGCAGACATCCACGCGCAGGCCACGCTGGATGCATCTTCCGCTGGCGGCGGAACTCCCACCGTCGCATTCCAGATTCTCGATCCGGACGGCAAGCCGGTCGCCCAGGCGCAGGCCAGCCCGGGCCAGGACTCCGCGACGGAGCAAGCCGTCATGACGCTGCCCGCTCCGCAACTCTGGTCGCCCGAGACGCCGAAACTTTATACGCTGGTCACGACAGTTCAGAGCGGCGGCCAGACGGTCGACGAGGTCAAGACGCCGTTCGGCATCCGCACGGTCGCCTTTGATGCGAACAAGGGATTCATCCTCAATGGCAAGCCCACCTTCATTAACGGGACCTGCAACCACCAGGATTTCGCCGGGGTCGGCGTCGCCGTGCCAGACCGCATCCAGTACGACCGCGTCGCGCGACTGAAGGAAATGGGCGCGAACGGCTTTCGCACCGCCCATAATGTTCCCGCGCCCGTGGTGCTCGATGACTGCGATCAACTCGGCATGCTCGTCCTTGATGAAAATCGTCGCATGGATTCATCACCGCAAACGCTCGACGAACTGAAGCGGATGATCCTGCGCGACCGGAACCATCCCAGCATCTTCGCTTGGTCGCTCGGCAACGAGGAGGTGGACATCCAGGGCACGCCCGCCGGAGGCGCGGTCGCGGCCGCCATGGCCAAGGTCGTCCATGACCTCGACCCGACGCGACCAACGACGGCGGCAATGAACTTCGGCTGGGGCAAGGGCTTCACGGATTCGCTGGACGTCATCGGCCTGAACTACACGCGCAACGGCGACCCGGACAAATTCCACGCCGCGTTTCCCAACAAGCCGATCATGAACACGGAGACGGGCAGTTCCCTGACGACACGTGGCGTCTACGGCGGCGCCCGGGGCCACTATTCACTGGCCTACGACCGGCAAGGCACCCACTCGAACGTCCTGATCACTGGCGTGAAGAAGAACCTGACCGCGGAAGAATGGGAGCAGTATTACGCCGCACGGCCTTGGATCTCGTCCGTCTTCATCTGGACGGGGTTCGATTATCGCGGGGAGAACCATTGGCCCAGCGTGATCGCCTCAATGGGCGCGATCGACTTGTGCGGATTCCCCAAGGACCTCTTCTATTATTTCCAAAGCGCCTGGGGCACCAAGCCCGTCCTGCACCTGCTGCCGGACTGGACCTCGTCCGTCAAACCGGGCGAGAACATCGATGTGGTCTGCTACACGAACTGCGAGGAAGCGGAGCTCTTCCTCAACGGCACGAGCCTCGGACGACAGACCGTGCCCAAGCTGGGCCATGCGGAATGGCATGTTCCCTACGCGCCCGGCACGCTCTCGGCCAAGGGTTATGTCGGCGGCCAGCAGACAATCGAAACGAAGGTGGAAACGGCCGGCGCCCCGGTTGCCATCCAGCTCGTCCCCGACCGCACCACGCTCCAGGCCGACGGCCAGGATGTCAGCCTCGTGACGGTCGAGGCGGTCGACGACCAGGGACGCATGACTCCCCTCGCCGACAACCTAGTCCATTTTCATGTCGACGGCGGCACGCTGCTCGGCGTCGGCAACGGCGATCCCAACAGCCACGACCTGGACACCGCCGATCAACGGCCGCTGTTCAGCGGCCTCGCGCAGGCGATCATTCAGGCGCCGCGCCAAGCCGGCACGATCACCCTCACCGCCGATTCCCCCGGCCTGACCAGCGCCACGGTGACGATCAGCACCCAACCCAGCAGTTCCCAGAATATCCTGCCCTGATTCGCCATTCTTGAGGCTGACGCTGATGAGACAGCGTCAGCCTTTGCGCGCGAGCTGGCCATCCAGCGTCACGGTCGCGCCCGGCTGCGGGCGAAGAATTCCGTGAGGATGTATGAGTCGCATATTTTTAATGATCGTAGTTGATCTTATACTTCACCGTCGCCATTTTTAGCGGCTTGGCGACCTTTTACCAATTTCAGGGTTCGATTGATGTTATGAAACGAATTCCATCTTCTAGCTCCTGCGTTCACCGTGTCCCGATGAATTTATCGATGAGTTCGTTTTCTCGGGCGCTTTCCATTTCGTGCGCCCTGTTCCTGGCCGCTTTCCGGGCACAGGCGACGACGGAACTTCCGCCGCAGCTTCCGCTTGATTCCGGCTGGCAGTTGCAGGATGCCGCGAAGGTCACCGGTACTGGCACCGACCTGAGCCAGCCCAGCGCCGTGCCGACGGGTTGGTACGCGGCCACCGTGCCCGGCACTGTCCTCACCAGCCTCGTCAACGACGGCGTTTATCCGGAGCCGCTCTACGGCCAGAACAATCGGCCGGACAAGATTCCCGATTCGCTCTGCCGCACGCCTTGGTGGTACCGGACGACGTTCACCGTGCCCGCCGACTACGCCGACCGAAAAATCTGGCTCAACTTCGAGGGGATCAATTACCAGGCGGAGGTGTGGGTGAACGGCAAGGACCTCGGCACAATCAAGGGTGCGTTCATTCGCGGCCTCTTCGACATCACCGGAATCGCTGCGCCCGGCAAGGTCGCCTCGCTGGCCGTACTGGTTTCGCCGCAGCCTCATCCGGGCCGTCCGCATGAGCACACGCTGGCGGCCGGCATGGGCGGCAACGGCGGCATCACGGCCATCGACGGACCCACGTTCCTTTGCACCATCGGCTGGGACTGGATTCCGGCCATCCGCGACCGCGATACCGGCATCTGGGACAAGGTGTTTCTCTCGGCCACCGGACCGGTGACGGTGAAGGATCCGCTCATCACCACCGACCTGCCGCTGCCGAAGCTCGACTCGTCCGACATCGCGATCTCGGCGACGGTTTCCAATGTCACCGCGCAGGAACAGCGCGGTTCGCTAAAGGGAAGCTTCGGCGATGTCGCGTTTGAAGTGCCGGTTGATCTCGCGCCCAATAGTTCCCAGCAGGTCTCGGTCGATCCCAAGACCGTGCCCGCACTCCATGTCGCAAACCCGAAGCTCTGGTGGCCCAACGGCTACGGCCCGCAGAATCTCTACACGCTCCACCTGAGCTTCGAGGAGAACGGGATTGTCTCCGACGCGCACGATATCTCCTTCGGCATTCGCAAGATCACCTACACAGTGCCGAGTTCGCCCAATCTCACCGTCTCGGTCAACGGCGTGCCGATCCTCTGCAAGGGCGGCGACTGGGGGCTGGACGAGGCGATGAAGCGCATCCCGCGCGCGCGACTGGAGGCGCAGATCCGCATGCACCAGATCGCGAACTACACCATCATCCGCAACTGGGTCGGCCAGAGCACGAGCGAGGATTTCTACGACATGTGCGACAAGTACGGCATCATGCTGTGGGACGAATTCTTCCAGCCCAATCCCGGCGACGGCCCGAACCCGCCCGACATCGATACCTACATGGCCAACGTGCGGGACAAGATCCTGCGCTACCGGAACCATCCCGCCATCGCGGTCTGGTGCGCGCGCAACGAGGGTTACCCGCCGAAGGTCATCGACGACAAGCTGCGCGCGATGATGGCCGAACTGGAGCCGACGCGCCTTTATCAACCGAGTTCGACCGCGGGTCGCGGCGTGAACTCCGGCGGCCCGTACTCCTGGCGGCCGCCGCGCGCCTATTATGATTACGGCGAGGCCTTCAAGACCGAGATCGGCAGCGTCTCCATCCCCACGCTCGAATCCATCCACGGCATGATGCCGAAGGAGGATTGGGAGAGCATCAACGACGACTGGGCGGAGCACGATTTTGCCAAGGGAGCCTCCGGCAGCGATAACTATCGCCAGACGCTCGAGAACCGCTACGGCACGATCGCCAATCTCGCCGACTTTGCCCGCAAGGGGCAGATGGCCAATTACGAGTCCTTCCGCGCGATGTATGAAGGGCGCAACGCGAAGCTCTTCAATCCCGTCACCGGCGTCATCACCTGGATGAGCAATCCGGCCCAACCGAGTTTTGTCTGGCAGCTGTACCATCACGACCTGGAGCCGAATTCCGCGCTCTTCGCGGTGCGGGAAGCGTGCGAACCGGTGCACATTCAGTTGAACGAAAAGCTGGGCACCGTGCAGGTGATCAACAACCTGCCGACCGCGCTGGAGAACGCCCACGCGCATCTGACGATCTACAACCTCGACGGCACCGTCGCCTACGAGCACGACTACGACGTCACGGCCGCACCCAGTTGTGCCACCGACCTCGGCGCGGTGGACTGGCCCGCCCAGCTTTCAGCGGTCCACTTCGTCAAGCTGCAGTTGAAGGACGCGAACCAGAAGCTGATCTCCGACAATTTCTATTGGCGTTCTGCTCCTCCGAATCCGGACAAACTCGATGCGCTGGCGACGATGCCGGTCGTGAATTTGGACACCCAGATCACGCGGCATGACGCCGACGGGAAATGTCTCCTAGACGTGACGCTGCACAATCCGGGCAATCAGATCGCGCTCATGGCCCACCTGCAATTGCGCCGCCAGCAATCGGGCGAGCGCGTGCTGCCGGTTTATTACACGGACAATTACGTCTCGCTCGTGCCCGGCGAGAGCAAGACGATCACCATCGAGGCGGCGCAGTCAGACCTCAACGGTGAAGCGCCGCTCGTCGTCGTCGATGGATGGAACATCGGCGTGACGCCGTCCTCATCAGCGGGAGCGTCGCTGGCGCTAAACGTGGATGCCCAAGTCGATCACTGGCCGACGACGGGCCTGCCGATCGTGCCGTCCACCTATGTCGACACGGCCTTCGCCGCGAATGCCTTCAAGGTCAGCTGCGGTGACGGGGATGTCGATGGGTTCGACACGGATGAAAACTTTGCGGGTGGACACGCCGGTGGTGAAAAGGACCTGACCATTGACACGAGCGCACCGAACGCCGCGCCAGAAAAACTCTATCGCAGCGAACGCTGGGGCAATTGCACCTACACGTTCATCATGAGGCCCATTCATCCCAGCTATGATGTGCGCCTGCATTTCGCCGAGACCACTTACAAGGAGCCCGGCAAACGCCAGTTCAACGTCGAGATCAACGGCCAGCAGGTCCTGACCAACTTCGACCCGACGCAGGAAGCGGGCGCCCCTAACAAGGCGGTGGTGAAGGATTTCCCCGGCATCGTTCCCGATAAAAACGGGGCCATCACCATCAAGTTGATCAAGGGCGCCGTCGACGAGCCCGAGATCAACGGCATCGAGATTTTTTAGCGAAATCCCCTGAATAACATGACTGAATGAACCGGACCTCTTTTCACGCGTTCCTTGGGAAAGCGACGCTCGGCGCACTGACCCTGATCGCTTTCGGTCCGACCCTGGTTCGGGCGGACTATAATCCCGACCGGATCGGATTCTGCACGACCTACCCGACCTCCTACGCGGGATGGCAAAGTGCGTTTCTCGGTGGCGACGGCTAAGTCGGCATGATGATCTTTGGAAATCCGCTGGATGACACGATCATTTACAACGACCGCGGCTTCAACCTCGCCGAGGGAAACGGTCCCCGGAGTTTTGCGCAGGTCAGCCAGGCCGACCTGCAAACCATCCGGGACGATTGCGCCAAGGGGGATTTCGAGGCGGCCGACAAGCTGGCCTCCAGTTCCTCCGATTGGAAAAACGGCGGCGACGGCAGCCGACATCCAGGCTACGCGATGTACATCGACATCCCGCAAGCCGGCGCGATCAGTAACTATTCCCGCACCTGCAATTTCCGCACCGGCGAGATCACCGTGAAGTGGACGGACGATCGCGGGGATTGGGAGCGCAAATCCTTCGTCTCGCGGAAGGACGATGTGATCATCGAGTACCTCACCGCGCCCACGCGCGGCCCGCTCAACTGCGCGATCCATCTGGGAACCGATCCCGGCATGGGGCTGCCCAAGGAGATGACCTTCGACCAGCATTTCGACGCCAGCGACCTGAACATTCGCGCCAAGTACCGGCCGAAACAGACCGCCGGCTACGAAGGCGTTACTCGCTATATGGTCAACGGCGGAACATCGAGCGTCGACAACAACATCCTCACCATCACGAACGCGAAGTCAGTCATGCTGCTCACCCGCACCGCCAAGTACCGGGAGAATTGCGAGGACGAATGGAACAAGCAGCAAATCCAGAAAGACCTGGCCGCACTGCCCACCGATTACGACGAACTCCTCAAGGGACAAGTCGCCACGCACGAGGCCATCTACGACCGGGTGAAGATTGACCTTGGTGCGAGCGCCGCCGAGCGGGCCAAGTCGAACGAGGAGCTGCTCGATGAACAGAAGAAGTCCTCCCTGCCCATCGCCGCCTTGTGGGAACGGATCTTCGACGCCGGCCGCTATTATTTCCTCTCCTCCAGCAGCGACATGACGCCGCCCGACCTGCTCGGCATGTGGAACGGTGATTCCCGTGCGGGCTGGGGCGGCTTTTACCACCTGGACGCGAATCTAAATCTCCAGATCGCAGGCGGAAACGTCGGCGACATGCCCGAGGCGATGGAGGGTTATTTCAAGATCAACGAGAGCTGGCGCCACGATTTCGAAGTCAACGCCACGAAACTGCTCGGCTGCCGCGGCATGGTGGCGTCCGGCAATACCCCGGGCTACGGAGTCGGTCTCATGGCCTCGATCAACGATTACTATCCCTACCAATATGCGACGGGCGAGGAAGGCTGGCTCCTCTATCCGTTCTGGGAACACTACGAGATCACCGGCGACACCGCGTTCCTCAAGAACGATCTTTATCCTCTTCTGCGCGACATGGCCGATTTCTATGAGGATTTCCTGACCAAGAAGGACGCGAACGGAAAATATATATTTGCCGGTTCCGTCTCCCCAGAAAACCAGCCGTCCAATATCAAGGTCTCACTCCTGAACAACTCCACCTTCGACATCTCCGGCGCGAAATTCTGCATGTCGACCCTGATCAAGACCTGCAACATCCTGGGACTCGACCAGGGTCCCGACGGCGTTCCCAAGTGGCAGGCGATGCTCGACCAGTTTCCGCCCTATCTCATCAACCAGGACAACGCACTCGCGGAGTGGTCATGGCCCGGCATCGTCGATAACTATCATCACCGGCACTCGAGCCAGATGCTCGGCGTGTGGCCGTTTCGCGAGATCACTCCGGAAGCCACTCCCGACTATTTCAAGGCCGCCCTCGTCACGCTGTCCAAGAAGGACGAGGTCAACTACGGCACCGGCCACGGCTGGCTGCACAGCGCGCTGGTCGCCGCCAATCTCAAGAACGCCGAGGCCGTGAACGCCAAGATCCTCTGGCTGACCCGCAACGCCTTCTACTTCGACAGCCTCTGCTCCTCGCACAACGCCAACCACGATATCTTCTGCACCGACACCTGCAACGCGATGCCGGGAATCATGATGGAGATGCTCATCTCCTCCAGCCCGGGCGTGCTGGAATTTTTGCCCGCGCTTCCCTCGCGTCTGGTTCATGGCGGCATCTCGGGAGTAAAGGAACGCAACCGCACCACCATCGAATCGCTGAGCTGGGACATGAACGCCAACACGGTGAATGCCACGGTGAAATCGGACATCGACCAGGACATCACGCTTATTGAACGCAGCGGGATCAAGACGCTCACCAGCCCCGCACCGGCCGGCGTCTCCCCGCTGGGCGATATCGCCCGCGTCATTCAGCTCAAGGCCGGGGTCAGCACACCTATCTCGATTGCCCTGGGCGACCTGCGTCCTCACCTGCTTAATCTCGCGGTCAATCAGCCGGTCTTCGTCTCGTCTACCGCCGATGATTCCCCGGCGACCAATGCGGTCGACGAGGATTCCACCAGCCGGTGGTCGAGCGGTCACACCGACCACGAGTGGATTTACGTCGACCTCGGCGCGGAGAAGACCATCGACGAGATCAAGCTCGACTGGGAACAAGCCGCCGGGAAGGACTACGATCTCGAAGTCTCCGACGACGCCCAGAACTGGACGCTGGTCAAATCGGTCCGCGGCAACGCGCAGGCTGGCTGGCTCGATTATCCCGATCTTCACGCCCACGGCCGCTACGTGCGGATGAACGGCATGGCACGGACAACCGAATTTGGTTTCTCGCTCTACGAGTTTCAAGTCTTCGGTTCCTGACGCGCCGGGAATCGTCCGCGGGAAATCAGCTTTCAGGGGGGCGTAAATAATCTTCATCCTCGGATTGACCTGCCGAAACGTGAAGCAGGAGTGATGGAGAATGGATCATGATGAGATGCTGGACGGGACAGGACGCAGAGGTGGTTTGACGAAAAAGGTGACGGCCGCCGCGGTCAGCAGCAACCCGATGGCGCTTTCGTAGGCGAAGGCGAAAGTTCCCGTCGCGTCAAAGGCCCGTCCCGCCAAAAGCGAGAAGACGAAGCCACTCACGCCCCACGCGGTGAAAAGCAGGCCGTAGTTCATCCCGAAATTCCTCAAGCCGTAGAAATCCTTGGTCAACGCGGGAAAAAGCGTGAGGTTCGCGCCATAGTTCGCCCCGATCAGCGCCGAAAGAGTCATCAGCACCGGAAGACTACCGAACGCGCCTCCAGTGCGCGCCTGCGAGAGCAGGAAGATCAGGCCCGCGCCGAGCAGGAAGCAGGAAAAGAGCGTGGCGCGCCGTCCGATCCGGTCAGAAACCACGCCAGCGCAGAAGCGTCCACTCCCGTTGCCGACGGCCAGGCAGGCCACGAGTAGGAACCCCGGTTTGAGTCCCGCTTGGACATCCACCATTTTCGCCAACTTCGAAATGATCATCAATCCGGCGCCCGAGCCGCAGGCGTACATGAACCAGAGCACGTAAAACTGCCAGGTACGCACCACCTCCCTCGGAAGAAAGTCGATGCCGTGACTCTCCGGCGTTTCCGTCGGGGACGCAATCGCGCGCGCGGGCGGATTCAGGAATTGCGAGAGAACCACCACGACAACGAGCACGCCTGTTCCAAGAGCGAACATCGTCGCCGGGACGCCGTGCCGGTTGATCAATGCTTCCGCCAGCGGAGCGATGTACACGCTGGCCAGCCCGTAGGCCCCCACCACGATGCCCGCGATCAGCCCCGTCCGCCGGGCCGGAAACCACTTGATCGCCGCGGGCGTGGTCGAGGCGTAGGAGCAGCCGACGCCCAGCCCGACCAGCCCGCCGAAACCGACCGCGTACTGATGAGGTGTGTTGCCCCAGCTCGCCCACATCATTCCGGCGCCGGTGAGCAGTCCGCCGATCGTCGCCATGATGCGGGGTCCGATGACATCCTGAAGCTTCCCCGCCGGAACCATCGCCAGCGCGATCACGAGGCAGGCGATCGAATAGGGCATCGAACGATCAGCTTCGGTCCAATGCCAATCAGCGGGAATCCGCTTGCTTAGGACGCTCCACGAATAGAGCACTCCGAGCACGAGGTTGATTCCGGCGCCTGCGAAAACGACCCGCCAACCGGGATTGCGAGGAGCGGCGTTCATTACGGAATTTGGAGAAGGATTTTTCAAGTCGGCCTCATTTTCTATAATTCCTTAGCGACACCGGCAGGCATCATCCCACCCCATTCGTTACGGCTGGAAAGTCAGCTGCCTCGTCTCTCCATCCTTCAGCGTGAGGGGAAGGACCTTGCCGCCGTACATCACATTGCATGCCGTGCCGCCCTTGCTGTGGATGGTCGCCGACGTCAATTTTCCGCCGCTCCATTTGAGATCGACCTCGAAGCCTCCGCGCGCGCGCAAGCCCGTGACGCTTCCGGTCGGCCAGGCCGAAGGCAGCGCGGGCAGTAGCTGGAGATCGAAGACGCCGTTGGCTTCCTGAAGCTGGCTCTGCAGGAGCATCTCGGCGATCGCGGCGGTCGCGCCAAAATTGCCGTCGATCTGGAAGGGCGGGCAGTAATCGAAAAGATTATTGCCGGTCAGTTGGGACATCAGGTTGGTCAGGATTTTGTACGCGTGATCCCCGTCCTGCAGCCGCGCCCACATACTCGTCTTCCACGCGAGCCCCCAGCCGGTGCCTTCGTCGCCACGGGAAATAAGCACCTTGCGGGCGGCTTCCAGCAAGTCGGGCGTCGCGGTGGTGATCATATGGCCGGGATAGAGCCCGAAAAGATGGGACGTGTGCCGATGGTGCGGATCGGTTTCCTTATAATCCTTGATCCACTCGAGAATGCGCCCGGTGTCCGGGCTGATGCGCACTGGCGCGAGATTCGCGAGGGCCGTCTGGCATTCCTTCCGGAAATCAGGATCGACGTTCAGCGTGGTGCTCGCCTCGACGCAGTTGGTCAGCAGATCGTGGATGATCTCCAGGTCCATCGTCGCACCGTAGGTGAATTCGGCGACCTGGCCGTCGGGCAGCACGAAGGAATTCTCCGGCGAATAGGAGGGATTGGTCACGAGCTTGCCGGCCACCGGCGTGCCGGGCGGCGCGACGACCAGATAATCCAGGATGAATCGCGCGGCGCCCTTCATGAGAGGCCACCCTTGCTGCGCCAGGAATTTCTTGTCGCCGGTGAAGAGATAATGCTCGTAGGGCTGGCGCGCGAGCCACGCCGCGCCCACCGGCCAGATGCCCTGCAGACCGTCTGCCGGGGCCGCGAAACCCCACGGGTCGGTCAGGTGATGAACGACCCAGCCGCCCGCGCCGTAATCGACCTCCGCGACGTGATGTCCGGGCGCGACGTGCGCGTCCATCATGTCGAAAAGCGGCAACGCGCATTCGCCGAGATTCGTCACCTCGGAGGGCCAGTAATTCATCTCGATGTTGATGTTGGTGTGATAATCGGCATTCCACGGCGGGTTCATCTGCCACGCCCAGATGCCCTGCAGGTTGGCGGGCATGCCGCCGGGGCGGGAACTGCTGATGAGGAGATAACGGCCGAACTGAAAATAGGTGGCGACCAGGCCGGGATCAGTCGGATCGTGCTTGAACCGCGCCAGTCGTTCGTCGGTGGGAAGCACCGCGAGATCGGGCGCCGCCGTACCCAGGTCAAGGGCGACGCGCTGCGAGAGTGCCTGATAATCGGCCAGGTGCTCGGCGCGGAGCGTGGCGTAATCTTTCGCCGCGGCGGCGGCCACTTTGTCTTGGCAAAGCTTCGCGGGATCGCCGCCGCGGTAGCTGGTCTCTCCATCGAGAATGAGCGTGAGGCTGTCCGCTCCGGTGACGGATAGAATCCCCTGGTCCACGGAAACTTTTCCTCCCAGCGCGAGCGCCTTGACCTTGGCGTCGAACTTCAACCCGCGCTGCGCGCCCATCTCATCCTTGCAGTCGATCTGCCCCTGCAAGAGCAGCGCGTTGGGATCGGACGGATCGGCGACGCAGATGGCGTCCTTCTGCCGCTTCAGCGTGAGCCGTATCGAAATGCTGCCCGGCTTGTCGGCTGTGAAGTGGACCACAATGACCCCGGCGGGTGCGGAGGAAAAGACCTCGCGTTGAAAAAGCGTTCCGTTGCTGGAATAGCTGACCGACGCCACGGCCGTGTCCAGATCGAGCGCGCGACGGTATTGGGTGGCCGAGGGCAGTCCCGGCGTTTCCATCCAGAGTTCGCCGAGAGATTGATAGGGCCGGACGCCGCTGGGCTTGCCCATCATGTGGGCAGCCGCGAGTTTCTCGGCTTCGCTGTTCTTGTCCGCGAAGAGAAGACTCCGCACCTCGGGCAGGACGGTGAGCGCGTCGGGATTGGCGCCATCGCGGGGATAACCGTCCCACAGCGTATCCTCGTTGAGCTGCAGGCGCTCATCGGCCACGCCGCCGAAAATCATCGCTCCCAGACGACCGTTGCCGACAGGCAGCGCGTCGTCCCAAACTTTCGCCGGCTGGCGAAACCAGATGGTGTGCAGCCCGGTGGGCGGATCGGCTGGATGGCTCGCGTCGATGCTCGCGCGATCCGTCCACTTTTCGCTGATCATGGTGCGATCGCAGGCGGGTGGTGCATGGACCACGCGCGGCTGGCCCGGCACCTCCGGTGCGCCGAGGAGTTCGACCTCCGCATACTGCGTCGCATCGGTATTGCCACGGGTTTTCGTGACCAGGAGGCGATACGCCGTATAGGCATGCGAGTTGTCGAAAGTGATCGTCTCACCCCAATGGCGTCGCTCGGAAGTTCCATCCAATCCCGACGAACCTTGGTAGATGAGCGAAAAGTTCGTGCCTCCCGCCTTGTCCGCATCCGGATCGTTGGAACCCTCGAGCGTTATCTCAACCGGATCGCGATCCGGCGAATCCTCGGCCGTGGCCAGACGAATGCCGGTCACGATGCTGCTCCCGAGGCTGGGCAGCACGACGAGGCCGCTGTGGACTCCGCCGGGACTGGAATCGGCATGCGCCTTGTTGAAGTACTTGGTCGAAAGATCACCGTCGATGGCGTCGACGGCCAGCTGTTCGCTGCCGTCTCCGCCAAAATCCCCCACGACGGCCAGGATGTTCGGATCGCCGGCAACCGTGTTTTTGATCGGAACAACCATGTCCTCCGGATCGAGAATATTTTTCGTGTCCGCCCCCCCGGCGATCCCGAGGAAGCAGCAAACGACCGCGAAGAAGAAGAAAACGCCGATACGAGAAAGACGTGAAGACATATGCGGGAAGGATGGCTTGGAGTGATTTGAAGAGACTCAAATGATCGACTCGGACCGATAAATATCGTGTCGGGAAAAGCGATAGTTGCAACAGGAATAAAGAGGGACACCTCCATCTACCGAGAGGCGGACGTTTCCGACAACGGTGGACTCGAACGCCGATCGCGCGGCTGGCGCCGCTACCCCGCCAGTTGCTCGCGGGCCTTGCGGAGCGCTTCGCGCTGCTCGCGCGTCACGGCAGGAAATTTCAGGTCAAGCGCATCCAACGCATCGACCACGGCGCCTGCCACGACCAAGTGCGTGTACCACTTGTTGTCTGCCGGCACGATGTACCACGGCGCATGCGGCGTCGCGGTCGCTCCGATCATCTCCTCGTAGGCGTCCTGGTAATCGTCCCACAGTGCCCGCTCGCGCAGGTCGGCCGGGGAAAACTTCCAGTTCTTCGCCGGCTCGTCCAGTCGCGCCAGGAAGCGTTTCTTCTGCTCGTGCTTGGACAGGTGCAGGAAAAACTTGAGCACGAGGGTACCGTTGCGCGCCAAGTGCCGCTCGAACGCGTTGATATCCTGGAACCGTTCCTTCCAGAGATGCTTTCCCATAAGCGAGGGCGGAATGTTCTCCGCCTTCAGCACCTCGCGATGCACGCGCACGATGAGCGTCTCCTCGTAGTAGCTGCGATTGAAAATGCCAATCTTGCCTCGCTGCGGCAGCGCCACGCCGGCGCGCCAGAGAAAATCATGCGCCAGCTCCAGCGACGACGGCTGCTTGAATGCGGTCACCTCGCACCCGGCGGGGTTGATGCCCGACATGACGTGCTTGATCGTGCCGTCCTTGCCCGCCGCGTCCATCGCCTGGAAAATCAGCAGCACCGACCAGCGGTCGTCGGCGTAAAGGCGTTCCTGCAGGTTGCTGAGAAGGTTCACGCCGTGGGCGAGCAGGTCGTCGGCTTCCGCGCCGGGCTCGAGCTTGCCGGTATCGTCGGTCGCGAAATCGTTCAGCGCAAAATCGTCGCCCTTGGTCACCCGGTAACGTCGCGCCAGGGCGGCCATTTTCTTATGCAGCTTCTTCATGGGAAAGGACGGCTCATCGTGGCGCACGAATGAGCGCGTGTCCACTGTCCGCGCCATGGCGCGGGTTCGCGGTTGTGGCTCGGCCTGAGGAAGCCTAGGCTCGGCGGGTGCACCCGCTCGTCGAGTCCCTGCACCCGGTTCTCTGGCTCGCGCTCATCGTCTACTGGAAAGTCGCCGCCTTTCACGCCAAGCCCACGGCGCGACAGGATTCGCCCGGTTATCGGCTGGTCTATTTCCTGCCGACCATCGCTGCATTCTCCTGCTTCTGGCTCCACTTTTGGATCCCCGCCCTGCGCGTGCCGCTCTTCCATCGGGGCTTGATGCCTTATCTGATCGGCACCGGCCTGCTTGTCCCGGGCCTGCTCATTGCCGTTTGGGCGCGAGTCATTTTGGGCCGCAACTGGAGCAACGTCGTCACCGTCAAGGTGGACCATGAGTTGATCCAAGCCGGCCCCTATCGCTGGGTGCGGCACCCGATTTACACCGGCCTGTTGCTGGCCCTGGCCGGTTCGGCCCTCGCGCAAAACCTGCGCATCGACCTGGCCGTTCTCCCGCTGGCATTTCTCGGCTTTTGGATCAAGCTGCGGCGGGAGGAAGACTGGATGCGCGGGCAATTCGGACCGGCCTACGACGCCTACTGCGCCCGCACCGCGCGCCTGATTCCATTTCTGTTTTGAGTTCGGGGGCACCGACCCGGTCGCTAAACTACAAAAAAGCGTGGATCGAACGAATTCGACCCACGCTTCTCGTGCAGGCTTGCGCCTGCAAATCGGCTGACGGTTTTTTAGTGAGCCGTCGTGTTGTGGTTGCCCATGTCCTTCGTGTCCGAGCTCATCGTCGCGGACGAGGATTCGGTCGTGGTGGCGGGGGGGTTATCGGCGCAACCAACGATGGAGACGAGGGCGCAGGCAGCGAGGCAGGAGAGAACGAGGTTTTTCATATAGTTCCCTTGAGTTAGCAGAGTCCAAGCCAAGTGGTCAATCTGCGAAAAAGTACAGTTTTGAGAGGGAGGCTCTCCTTATAGGCTACGTCAGAGGAGCTTTGAACTCGCAAAAACCTGATTCCTCCTTCCAGTCGTGTCGCAAAATGCAGGATTCGACGGATCACCGGTACTGGAATGACCACAGAGCTCTTCTCTCTTTCAAAAATCATGGTTCTCCGTCACAACCACCAAGGCGAAGATCACGTATAATAATGTCATGGGCTCCCCTTTGATCCTCCTTCTCCTCCTGGCTCTTCCGGTGGGCGAATCCTCCGGCGCTGCGCCTACCCCCACGGCAACTCCGCCGCCTATCTCCGCCCTGCTCAACGGCGTCATCGCCCGCGACGCCCAGACCCAGGGCGAATTGAAGAGCATGACCTATGACGAGCAGGTGCATACCGAGCGTCTCGACGCCGCAGGCCACGTCACCCAGCACCAGGACCTGCGGCTCATTGTGCGTCCGGGAGCGAAGCAGGAACTCGAGGTCGTTTCCGTGCGGGGCGACCACCTGCCTGCCGATCCCGACGAAGCGGCGCAGGAGGCCAAGGGCAAGGAGATGCAGCGGCGCCAGCAGACGCTCGACCTCAAGGCGCTTTCCACCCGCTTCAATCTCACGCTCCAGGGCACAGGCACGGATCTTGGGACGACGGCCTACATCGTCGCCTTCGAACCCCGGCCCGACCAACCCTACCATTCCCAGACCGAGAAAGTGCTCAACCAGCTCCACGGCCGCATCTGGGTGCGCGCGTCCGACGACACCATCCTGCGAACCGAGGCGACCCTGCTTCATCCCGTGCAGGTGGCGTGGATTTTCGCCAGCATCACCCGACTCGATTTCCATTACGAATTGCCCGTCGGCGGCAGCGAGTACGGCCCCGCCTGGCTGCAGACATTCGTCGAGGTCCACGCGCCGCTCATCGCCATCCGCCAGCGGCAGCGGATCGACATGACTGATTTCCGCCCGCGTGCCCCGCTTCCGCTTGCCGCCACGGGCCTGCATTCTCGCTAAGGGACGAAAATTCGTAACCTATCGCGTGAGCGCACGTCTTAGAAGGCGTGAACAGCGGTCCTATTCCTTTTTCGCCAATCCGTCGCGATAGCCGGAGCGAATCGTGATCGCTTCGATTGTCCTTAATGGATATCGGTGCGCGCCGGTTTTCCCGCCCTGGCCTGAAATTCCCGGGAATCAATCGCCCGTGAGCGTCCGCCTGCCGCCGGTTCACCCGCGCCTCCCCCGCAAACTCCCGCTGCGCCGCCGACTTTGGGGCGCCTTTCTGCCGCCTTGGCCCAAGGACGAGTAGGCTCGCGCTTCCCTTCGGATCGCGGACAGCGTTCCGGGCGTCGTACTTTCCGCGTGACCCGGTCGCGGTTTTAGGAAAGCCGCTTCATCCGAATTTGGCGTGCAAACGGGAAAACTACCCCCTACCGTCGTCAATGCACTATTACGCACACAGGATCCGATTTGCGCATCCGCTCCGAGTCGCATGGTTTACCTGCATCCTGAACCTGGTCGGCATCGCCGCCAGCCAGGCGGACGATCCGGCCCCCGGCATTTCGGGTTGCCAGCGGTATATCACTGCGCGCGACTTGAATGCGCATTTGCAAAAAATCCCCGTGTCCCAGGGAGTCCTCTCGGAAAAATCGGAGACCGATGCCGTGGTGCGGGTCGACCCCACCGTTAAATACCAAACGATCCTCGGGTTTGGAGGAGCGTTCACCGACGCAGCCACCCACGTCATCCTCGAAATGCCCAAGGCCAAGCAGGAGGAAATTCTTCGCGCCTACTTCGACCCCGACCAAGGCAACCACTACACGCTTTGCCGCACGCACATCAACAGCTGCGACTTCTCCATCAACAGTTATTCCTACGACGAGCATGCCGGCGACACCGAGCTGAAGGACTTCAACATCGCGCGCGACCGCCAGTCGCTCATCCCCATCATCAAGCGCGCGCTGGCGATGTCGCATAACGGCTTCAAGCTTTTCGCCTCGCCCTGGAGCCCGCCCGCCTGGATGAAGACCAACGGCGACATGCTGCACGGCGGCAAGCTCAAGCCCGAGGACCGCAGCGCGTGGGCCCTCTACTACACCAAGTACATCCACGCCTATGCCGACGAGGGCATCCCCATCTGGGGCCTCACCGTGCAGAACGAACCCGCCGCGGTGCAGCCTTGGGAATCGTGCATCTACACCGGCCCCGAAGAGCGCGACTTCGTCCGCGATTACCTCGGGCCAACCCTCCAGAAGGAGGGCCTCTCCTCCGTGAAGCTCATGGTCTGGGACCATAACCGCGACCTGATGTACGACCGCGCCAAGGACGTCTATGACGATCCCAAGGCGGCCCAATACGTCTGGGGCACGGCGTTCCACTGGTACGTCCAGGACGATTTCGACAATGTCCAGCGAGTGCACGATGCGTGGCCCGACAAGAACCTGCTCCTGACCGAAGGCTGCCAGGAAGGCGGCATCCACGACACCGAGTGGGCGGTGGGCGAGCGCTACGGCGAGGCCATGAAGCAGGACCTCAACCACTGGTCGGTCGGCTGGACAGACTGGAACATCGTCCTCGACCAGACCGGCGGCCCGAACCACGTCGGCAATCTCACCAGCGCGCCCATCATCGCCGACACGACGACCGGTGAGGTCCGCTATGAGCCGAGCTATTACTATATCGGGCAATTCAGCCGATTCGTCCGGCCCGGCGCGGTGCGGATCCTGTCTGCGCCCACGAACGAAAATCTCGAGACCACCGCCTTCCAGAACCCGGACGGCCAATTGGTCCTCGTGGTCATGAACCGGACCGAGCTGCCCATCCAATTCAAGATAGCCGTCGGCGACCGCAGCGTGGAGACCGTCGCCCCGCAGCGCTCCATCCAGACCCTGGTCGTGGATTCGAAATAGAGAAATTTCTACAAATCCAGACAGGCGCCCGACGGAAGTCCACGATTTCATCGGGGAACCGCGGGGAAATGATCCCTTCCCCGCGACGTTCACCGCTGATCAGTAAGGCCGCGGCGGGCGCTGGTTAAGCCGCGCGCGGCCCTCGTTTCCGGCTTTGATCTGGGCGACAAGATCATCCTCGAGGACGAGTTTCTGCGAGGGAGGCGCCATAAAGGCAAAGACGCGAACGACCCCCTTTGCCCTCGCCTCGACCGGCAGGCGCGACGTCGCATCGACCAGGAGAATATTATCCATGCCGGCCAGTTGATCGGCCGACGTGACCGGCGCTGCCCCCTTTCCATCGGGAATGAATACCAGGCAATCGCGATCCTGGTAGTGGACCGTTCCTGTATACGCCTGGGCGGAAACGCCATCGAATCCCCGAAATCCGCTGGAGGGAAGCGGTGTGAAATTAATGTTCCCTCCCCGCGCTTCCGAATCATTCTCATTCTGGTACCAGATGGGATCAACCGGTATTTTTCGATATTCCAACGAGCCTAGGTACCATTTCTCGCTCACCCGTCCGATGAGGTCCGTGCTGACTTCCCGCGTCATGGCACCCGTCCTGGTTGTCACCACCGATCGCGGATAGGCATTGAGATAGGCGAAGCTGCTTGGCGCCGACGAATCGATTTTTTTCGTTTTGTCAGCGGGATAGGAAAAGGTAATGACCCATTGGGAAAAATCGGGCGCAGGCTTCAACAGGGGGCCGTCCGGCAGCTTGGGAATGGCCGGGCTTTCCTGTCCGGCGGCGGCCATCGGAAGGACAAGCGTTACGATTCCAAGGAGCCAAGTCGTCCGGAGCCGAATGCGAAACGCCGTGTTCATTGCGACACATTCTCCACCTGTTCGTCGATCACCTGGCCTGTCATGCGATCGATCGCCACGTGCAGCCAGACATGCTTTTCACCTTCAACCAAAAATTGGTTCAGCGCGGTGGCGGTGATGGGATAACGGCCCGTCTGCGCCACGACGTCGATGAGCAGATTCCAGACGCGGGTCTGCCCCTGGTCAGCCAGTGGACGCAAGGCTGCCTCGTGAAACCGCTGAATTTTCCCGGATACCGCCGTGGTGTCGGAGTTATAGACCGTCTGGTCCAGGGCTCCCGTCCATCCCGCATAGGTGTAGCTGGTGCCCGTCACGGTTTCGTTGAAGGTATATTGGTCAAGTGCCGAACCGGTCGTCCCGGGTTTGGCGACATAGCGGCCCACCAATCCGCTCACATTTTCCAGCGGTCCCCGCCAGGCATCCGTTGTGTCCGAGGTGATGCCCAGCAGCCGCGACGCCGCATACTGCGCATCGGTCGGCGTGACGGGATTCGTGAACGCCCAAGTCGGCGGCGTGGTGAAGTTCTGTTCTTCATCCAGGGTGGCGCCGGCAATCATAGCCTGCAAAACCGGTTCCTGCCGTGTATTCAGGTCCACCTTGCCCGCCGCCACGGCAGTCGCCGGTGGTTCATTCACGCAGAAAACATCGAGGAGCGGACAATCGCCACTTTCCGGTGTAAAGAAATCAATGTTCTTCCACGGCGTGCCACGAAATGAATAGCTCATCTCGGCGACGCTCCGAAAGGCCCGGTTGAGGATCAAGGGCCGGCTCTGGCTTTGGGCGAAGGGGGCGGCCGTATCGTCGTCCTTGGCCGCGAGGGCGTAGACATTCGCCTGGGCCATGGGCAGGCCGGGATAAATCGTTTTGCTTTCCGCCGTCGCCAAAGAAGGCACCACCGCAGATGCGACCGTCGCGTAGGCCCCCATGGCGCGTCGGGCAATCCCGTCGGCGTCCTCATAGTAAATCTGCGCGGTGCCACCCGACCGGCCGATCGTATTGACGCTGGGATTATTTTGACTGAAAAGCCCGTCCCATTCATTCGGCCCGGACGAACCATTCGATGCGGAGAATCCGACACCGGAAAACCATCTCATCTGCTGGTTTTGCCCGGGATCACTCGTCATTCCCGGGTTGGAATAGTTGACCACATCGCCCACATCACCGCGCGCCCGCTCCGATTCGATGATGGTAAAGTCACTCGCCCCGACCTGTGCATTGGCCGCCGTCGTGTCCGACAGCATGAACGCCGCGACCCGGGGTTCGTAGCTGTAAGTCCCCTTCGTGCCATAACCCCCGCCACCCACGGGCCCTGCTAATCCGAGATTGTCCTCCGTCGCCACGCCAAAGCGCGCGGTTCGCGGATCCATCGCCACGGCATGATCGGAGAGCTGATTGTTTTGCAACGGACTCGCCCATGATCCATCGCTGGAATAATCCGCAGGATTAATGACAACCGAGGGAGGATACAACCCGTGAAGATCGGGATACTTGACGTCATAGGAAATCCAGTTCGAAGGATTGTTGGGATCCTGATATTGCAGGTCGAAGGTGATCTGTTGATAAGCTCCCGCGGGAACGTTGGTGCTGAGGTCGATATTTTGGCTCGGCAAAATCTGGTAGCAGTTACCCGAACTATCGTTCACCTCCAGCGGAATGGTCCCGGCAAGAATCCCGACCCATGTGCGGCTGGGCGTATTGGCGTCTATTTTGGTTGCCGTTGCCACGGCCGTCAGGTTGCTATTGATGGGGATTCCTTGTTTCCAGAGCAGGGTTGGCTCTCGAAACAGCTGTCCGTTGTTATCCTTAAACGTCATGGCAGTGTTGGCCGCAGAAAGCACCGTGGGCGTGGACGTGATTGGGGGCATTCCTGAATTCGTCCCCGTTGGATTGACGTTCAGCACGATGGACCAGGCTGGCGTCTGCTGCAGAGGATCCTGGGTTGTCGCAATAATGCGAAATTGAGCTGGCCGCTTGGTCGTGGTGGTTTGAGTGGTCGTCGGATCGTGCGGATTCCAAATCTCCGGTATATACATATAATCCCCCTCACCCGGAACGGTGACGGGCGTTGCCGCCTTCGGGGATGCGCTATCAGAGATCAAAGGCTGCGGCAGCTGGCTCGTCACCATGAACAGGTGATACCGATAAAAATAGGGCAGGTCCTCCACCCCGCTAAAGACATGGGCCACATTGTTGGAATCGGTCATCTGAATCTGAGTCGGGTAGCTATCGGTGTCCGACTGGTCGATCAGGTTGGCCATGATCTGCAGGATGTTGTAATCGACTGACGTATCGATGGTGTACTGGTAATTGCCTTGGTTGTTGTGAAGGTTGGGACCCCCTTTCGCCAGAGAGCCCACCGTGATCGCCGCCTTGAGCAGCTCGGCAAAATCCGGTTCGCGCGGCGGGGTGGCCGCAGCCACCTCGCTCAGCGTCATGATATGAGAAGCCCCGTGGTTATAGACCCACGGCGACGAGTTGCTTGTCCTTTTGAGACCGAACCGGTCATAGATGGGATCGGGATCGCTGCCCGTGCTGGCATAGGGGGCATTGAGACTGGTATTGGTCGCATTGTAGGCAACCATCGGCAGCCAGCTGAGCGCGAACTTCGTTTTCACCAGCGGCTCGCCCACGACCGCCTTGATCCCATTCCAACGCGTGAAGGCGCTGGCAACGCGAACGGAGAGGAAGGGCGGATTAATCAGCTTATCACCGCCATAACCGTCGTTGTTGCCTTGATAGCTATCGGCTGAGGTCGCGACGGGCGGCGCCATGGTGCCGATGACCATCGGCCGGTTCGGGTCGGGCGAATAGGAGGGCTGCTCCAGCGCGCGGCTGAAGGTACTGAGGTATTGCAGGGCGCTGGGCGGTATCTGCAGGGACTGCGTGAGTTCGATCAACTGCTGACGGCTCAGGAAGGCCTGGTCCGTGTTGGCCTGCACAGCGCCCGGGGGCGCGACCACGTTCATGAAGCTGTTGGTATTATAGAATCCCGTGGCCGGGTTGGAGACGAAGTTGTTCAGCCAGCTGGTCGCGGAGGTGGTGGTGAAGCTGACGTTGCCGAACGCGCCGGTGGAGTTATTGAGACCCGCGCTGGCATAATTGCGCCAGCCGACAATATTGTTGATCTGCTGCGCGGTGAGCAGGCTGCCGGTGGGAGTGGTCGTTCCCGTGACCGGCGTGGAGATCGAGGCGGGCAGCTGGGACAGGTCGGCGAGCGCAGGCGAATTTTTGTTCGAGGCGACCTGGAGCGGCGTCAACGTGTTCGCGGCGGGATAACCGGCCGCGTTCACATTAAGAAGTCCGCCCTCGTCATAGATGGCATAGGCATAGCGTCCGACGACAAATTGATTGTTACTCACGAGCGCATTTTTTACCCCTGCACTGAAGGTGGTGGGATTCGAGCCGTCGCGCGCGACCATGACCCAGTCCGGCGGCGTGAAGGCCGCGACCGGCGTGCTGTCGGTGGTGGATGTCAGGGTTTGTTGCGCGATGAGGAAATGGCTGTTCCACGTCGCCGCGCTCACAAAGACGCCGCTGATCGACGGCGTGGTGGAATTGACACTGCAGGCGCGCGCCGGCCCGCTTTCGTTATAGATCGCGTTCCCACTGCTCGTATAGAAAGGCACACCGGAGGCGCTGCGCTTGATCAGGTTCGCCAGGCCATCAGTTTCCCACACGGCGGGCATCGAGGCCGTGTTGATGGGGGCGGGGAGGGTAGTATAAGTCGGGGTGAATCCCGCCAGGGCCGGCTTGGCATTGAAGTTGGAAAGCGGCGTATAGACATTTTGTCCGGCAGCAGGCGTCGTCGCCGTAGAACCGTCGATGATTTCCTGCTTGAGATCACCGATGATCGTTGCCTCCGCGCTGCCGGCCAGGACGGAGGCCTTTGTCTCGTTGAGGCTGCTGTAGGATATTTGGTGCGCTGTCATCGACTGCGAAATAAAAGCGAGAACAAGGCCCACGATGAGGACAACGAAAAGAAGGACGATGACGAGCGCGAAGCCGCCAGCGCGACGGGCGGTGGGCTTACATAGATAAGAACCGGGCATGACAGTTATTCGGTTCGATCAACGTAAATATATCGCTGGTAGATGCGCACCTGGGCGTTCACCAGCGGAGGCAATCCCAGGCTTTTACCATCCACCTGTCCCAGCCACAGCGCGGCGGGCAGCGTGGCGATGCCGGAAGTCGCCCCCGAGGCAGCCGTGCCCGTAACGTGGATGAGATTGCTCGCGGCCGTCTGCAACTGCGCCGCGGTGATCTGGGCGCGGCTGTGCGAGTCGAGCACGGCGATCGTCACGACGACGGCCACCAAGTCCTGTGCGATCAGGGCATCCTGCTGCGAAGGGGTAAGCACCGCTCCGGCGGTCGTGAGAAACGGCGTGTCGGACAGGATGGCATCCGTGTTGCTGTCGCGGACAAGGTAACAGATCTCGAGGCGAAAGATTTGATCGCCGATTACTTGGTAATCCGGATCGGCCCCGTTGCCGGCGATGTCGCTCCAGGTGGTGGTCAGCTGATTGGGCAGGAACACCATGGGACTCGATCCACTTGGCGCGGCCACGCCATTCCAGACCAGCCCCTTGCTGAGGCGCTCCAGCTGGAGCGTGGTGCTGTTGATCCGGTAACCCACGAGCGAGATGGTGCTGCCCTGCGTCGTGGGGCTGCTCACACCAGTGAAATACCCGCTCGACTCGCTATAAAACGCCATCTGGTCGCTGCCCGGGCTGGGATTCTTTTGGAAGTAGTAATCGACATCGGACCGCTTCACCAATTTCGATGCATCATAAGCCATGCGATCCAGCACCATGCGGGCCTCGGTGTCGGCATCCAGATGCTTGCCGACCGTGAGAGTCGTGCCGATCGCGCTGTTGATGAGCTCGAGCAGCGCCGCCATCATCAAGGCCAGCACGGCGAGGGCGACCATGATTTCGACCAGGGTGAAGGCGTCGGTGGACGCAGCACGGCGCATCATGGTCACGAGCGGTTGAGGACGATGACATTTTCCACGGAACCCGCCGCGTTCACATAGGAGGCCTGCGCCGGCCAGGAAAAGAGCAGGCGCACGATGATCTCCTGCCGATTCCCGCCCGGAACAGAAGTCCAGACACTCAGAAGATAGCGCGCCGTGGCGGCCGAGGTGACCTTTTCGCCGTTCGATCCCAGGAACACCGAGTACGATGGAGCCGTACTCGCCGCCACAGGTGCGCCCGCGGCGGGAACAGGAATGCCGTACACCGGCGAGGGTTGGGCCGTGCCGAGGCCGAGGGCGGGAGTGGCGGCGGGGGGATTCGGCGTGCTCCGCAGGTCGGTAACCACGGCGGTGAGGATGTTTTCCAGCGTGGTCTGTTCACTCGCCGCATGCGATGACCCAATGCCCGCGGTCATTAACCCGACAACGGTGACGAGGCAGAAGACCACCACGCCCAAGGCCAGCACGACCTCGACCAGGCTGAAGGCCGCCCGCCCGATAACCGGTCGTCTCATGGCCGATAGAGTGTTACTTTCCCGCCAATGCCCGCGATTTGAACTGAAATAAGGTTCTTGGAATTAATGTTGGCAACATTCCCATTGGCCGGTTGCAAGCCGATTTCCATCAGCGTCGCCGGCATGTCGCCGACCCGCGTCGCATCGCCCTGTGGGTTGAACTGGATGATCTTGGTAAAAGTATAGCGCGGTGTGCCGGTAATGGGGTACTGAAAGCTCAAGCCATTATTGAAACTGCTGTCTCCCAGTTGATAGGGGTCGGCGGGCACATCCGCGCGAGGAACGGCGGAAGCACTCAGCACATCCAGATGCGCCCGCGTAATCTCCTGGAGTTGATAGGCCTGGGCGAGCCGCGTGGGATCGAGCGTCGGCGGCGGGTTGGCGACCGAATAAAGCTGCGTCCCATCCATTGATTCCACCGTGGAGACCACGACCGTCCCCGTTCCGGCCGTTCCATTGGCCGCCGTCGCACTTTGCTCGTAAAAGCCCACCCAGGTGTAGGTGTTATGGCTCATCGCCAGAGTGCGGGCGCGATCCAGGATGTCCTTCACGTTGGAACCGGCCGCAGACATGCTTTGCGAGCTGCCTATACCGCCGAGCGAAAGAGTTAGCAGAGAGAACATGATCGCCATGATCGCCATGACTGCGAGGAGCTCCACCAGAGTGAAGCCGGAAGCGCTCCGGCTCAAGCTTCGGTTATTCAACGCGCGGGGATTGGTGCCAGACCGGCGAAAGGAAAGTCTGCGAAGAGTGTGCATAAAATCGCTAATTCAACGAGGACTGAGTTCAATTTGAAGCAATCGCATCCCCGAGTCAATAAAGAATGCGATATTATGCACATTAAATCTGATGGTTAAGCCTTCCGCCATATTTTGATCGCAACCGCAAACCAGCTTACTCACGCTCAGGAACGGATATCGCGGACGGCGCAGGGCTGCCTTCGACGAGCCTCGACCATCGCGGAGGTCGAGGCTCGATGGCAACAGCCGGCTCTCGTCTCGAAATGTTGCGTACGTCCGGCAGGTCCAATGGCGCAGCCAAATACCAAAAAAACTGAAGAAAGGATTGTCTAGCCGAGAACCGAAAACCGCTTGCGATAGCCTATCAGGACAAGCAAGCCAAGCCCCATCATGAGATAGGTGGAAGGCTCCGGCACCGCCGCCAGAAGTACGGGATTGAGCGTGACTTGGTAGTCGGTCTGGCTGGACGTGACGGGATCGGTCACGCCGGTGATCAGGAAGTCGCTACTCAGCGCGCCCAGGCCATCCAGCGTGAAGGCGGAGGAATCCACCGTGTTGTTGTATTCGATGCCGCCACTGGTGATGAAGCCTTCAACGGTGCCGAGCGAATCCCCACCGTTGAAGCTCACGTCGCCCGTCGAACCCAGGGTGAAGTTCAGGTACTGCGTCGGGCCGGGGGCATAAATGCCCGTGGCGTTGCTGAGGTTGATCTTGCCACCCGACACATTAAAGCTGGCCGTGGTGGTGCTTTTATTTTGACCCGTGATGAGGGTCGTGTTCAGCGTACCACCGGAGATCGTCCCGGAGTTCAGGTAGTTGAAATCGAATTCCCCGCCCGTTGTCACGATGCCGCCTGTCTGGGTATAGGTAAGACCCACGTTGAGAGCGAAGGACGCGTTGAAGTTGGCCGCGCCCGCCGTGATCTTGAACAGATTATTCGTGCCCGTGATATTGAAGGGGCCCGCTGAATCCGTACCTTGGTTGTAGGTTCCCCCATCGACCAGAATAGTTCCACCACCGGTCGAGCTTCCCGATCCTTGCTCGCCGAGCTGGACGTAGGCGGGTCCCACCGTCTCGGTGAAGCTGCCGCTGGTGATCTCCAACTCGCCGCCGTTGCTGATGACCAGATCAGGACCCGCGACATAATTCACGGCCGCGCCATCGTCAATCTGAGCATCCTGACCATTCGATGTCGCCGGAAGCGCGAAACTGCTCCAATTCAACGTATCCAAATAGAGATCGTTTCCATCGCCGTTGGTGAATTCAACCTGCGCCTGGACAGGAGCGGTTGAAAGGACAACTGCGCTTAGTATGACTCCTAACGAGTAAACAAGGTTAAATTTCATCTTGATGGGTTATGGGGAGAGGGTTGATTTATGAACTTTTATGAAACTAGCATTACTTTTGTGTTAAGGTCAACAAAAAATTTCTAATTTATTTAGACGCTGCTTAAGCCACAATCCCGATTCAGTAAGCCCTTTGTGCACCCGCCGTGCCGGAGAGGCTACCGATACCATACGCCTCTAAAACGTCAGGGGTATCACCGTAATGGGGCGCCGTGTTATGCCTTCAATACGGACACTTGGGCCCGGATCCAGTCAGATTGATTTCTCCTTGTCGCCGAGGGACGTTTACGGGGCCTGCGTGAAATTAATGGAACTCAGCACCTGCCCTGCGGCGCTGAAACGGACGACCAGTGTTTGCGGGCCAGCCGGAAGTTTCACGGCGGCGGTGAGAAATTGCACCTCGTTCTTGTCGGCGGTGACCGAACCGATCACCTGATTGTTCTCCGCGAGGTTGATCCTGCCGGGTCCGAGCATGCAGAGCTCGAGGTTATAGGCACCTGGGCGATCCACCTGGATGTGATACTGCGCGACCGTCGTCGCGCTGGTGGCCGTCACGAGGATGCGGTTGTTGGCGATGACGATGTCGCCGTCACCGAGATCAAAATAGCTGGCCGCCTGGAGCCGTCCGGGAATTTGATAATAGAGGCTGGGATCGTGGACCGGCATATTCACGTAGGCCTGACCAAGGGGGGACAGGACGCCGGGGTCCTGCGCGAGCAGACTGATCTTGGGATTGTCGGAGCGTTCCTTGAACCAGGCATAACCGGCCACATAGGGCGTGCGTTCCAGGTAATCGCTCGCCTGCATCAGGTACTCGCGGGCAGCATCCACGTCCGGGGCGTTCCAGTCGGCATACTCCGTGACCCATATGGGAACGTTGAATTCCTTGTGCGTGCTCTCGACCGCCCATTTCAGCTCGCCGATTCCTCCGTAGGAATGGACCCCGACGCCCGCCACCGGCTGGTTTTGCAGATCGAAGAAGAACGCCTTGAGAAACGAATCCATGTCGGTGTACGTGACCGACTTGTTCTGGATCGGGTCCATGGCAGTGATGCTGTCCCCCGTCGATGAACCGAGCGCCATGTTCGGTCCCACCACGGGGATGCCGTACCGCGAGCCGATCTCCTGGACTTTGCGAAAAAGGTCGGCTGTTTGCTGCGGCGGGATGAAGGCTTGACCGCGCAGATTCGGCTCGTTGATGGCGAGAATCGCCCGCGGCTTGGGGTCGGCATCGCGCAGGTAGCTGTCCACACCGTCCAGCGAACCCTGAGTGTCATTCCAAACCATGGGAATGAACTCCATGTGCGCGCCGGATGGCGACCGCTCGTCCGTCGTGTTGCCCCAGTTATAGAACCACGAGACCCCCGGCGCCAGGGCGCGGAAATCGGCTTCGTCGAGTTTGTTCGCGCCAACGCCGCGCTTGTGGCTCTGCACATGCGCGTCGCATGCCACCACTTGAATCGTGAGGGGATCCGCCGCCCGGGTAGATATCCCCAGTCCGAAGGCCGAGGCGATGACGAAACCCACCACGAGCGCATTATGGGATGGGACTAAGCTCCAGCGGCGCGCGATGCGGACGCGGTTGGCGGCAGGCAAAATCGATTGCATGAATAAACGATGAAAAGCCGCAACCTCCAGTCGCCGGCCAAGCGATCGAAGGATCGTGACGCGAGGACACCAAAGGGTGCAAGCAGGCTGCCATTTAAAGCGATTTTATGCACGCATTTAATTCTATTTGATTCATAATAACCACTTAATCAGATAATTACATCGAAAATTAGCTCGGAAAAATCCATTTGAATTGGTGGAAAAGAATATCCCCAATCATCCCCTCTCACCCATCTTCTATTTGCCTGATCCTTTCGTTGGGTTTGCGAGGAGGATCCAAGCCTAATGCCCTTGCCAGCCCTGCTGCCGCTGCTAAAAATGCCGTCTGTGCCTACCGTCAATCAGGAGCTGATCGCCAAGCGCCTTAAAATTTCCCGCACGACCGTTTCCCGCTGCTTTACCAATCACCCGGGAATCAACCCCAAGACCCGGGCGTCGGTTTTTTCGCTCGCAGCCAAGCTGGGCTATCAATATCTCGTGCCCCGCAGCCCACTGCGCGGTGCCCCGAAGAATCAGCGGTCGGTTGGTGTCTTGATCTGCAGTGAAGTGGAGGAATTCAGTCATGGCGGCTACGAAAGTCCGGGCGTTGAGCTGCTGCCCGGCATTTCTGAGTTCGCCCAGCTCCACGATTGGCAGATGGAGACTCATTTCGTCCATCCCACCTCGCTGACGATCACCGACCCCTGCTACGCAAAGATCACGAATTTGAAAAAACGCATCTGGAACGGGCTCCTCCTGCTTTACCCCTTTCCACCCAGCGTGATCGAGGAACTCTCGGCCCGTTTCCCCTGCGTCTCGCTGGTGGAGCAGTATGGGCAGGTGTCGATTGATTGTGTCGACGTGGACCACTACAAGGCCATCTCCATGCTGATGGACCACCTGAGGCGGCTGGGACACGCGCGCATCGGATTCTTTTCGCGCATTTATCCCGTGGAAGCCGCGTGGTCGTACCGGCGTTTCAGCGCCTTTGTTGAAAAGCTCACGCGCCTTCGCTTGCCCTACATTGAAAGCGACGTCATCTATCTCGACCCGGCCACCCCGCAGACGCGGGATGCCGGCTACGAACGCGTCCTGCGCCAGATTGAAAGCGGCGTCACCGCCTGGGTTTGTGCAGCCGATCACCAGGCCTACGACCTGATCGCCACCCTGAAGAAATTCAACATCCACGTTCCCCGTGATGTTTCGGTCACCGGATTCGACGGCATCCTGCATCCGCCCAACGCTCCCGCCCTAGAGACGATGCGCATTCCGTATCATGAGATCGGCTTCGCCGCCAGCCGGCGCCTGTTCGATAAATTCCATAAGCGCTTCGACGCCCCCCAACAAATCCTTCTCGAGTGCCGTCAGCAGGAAGGCGAGACGACCGGCCCAAGGAAGCGCCTTTAGGCTGTTGCGTCCTCGGCCAAATTTCCAATAATCGCCTCTTGACGCGGTTTGATGTGCATAAACGTTCATTATTTTCTTGACCCTTGTTGCCTGCGTTGTAAGCTCGGCAAATGAAATTCCCCGCCCTCCTGCCGATGGTGATCTTTCTCGGCCTGCCCCTGGCTGCGCAAACGCCCAACGCGCCTGCTCCCGCCGCTCCGGCTCCCGCGGCAGCAGCCGGCTCCTATGACTTCGGCGACTACAAGTCCTCGACCTTGACGACCAAGGCGTGGCAGGCGCTGACGGCCAAGAATTATCCCGCCGTCATGGCCTACACGGGCAAATGCATCGACACTTTCAAGGCCCAGGCGGTCGCCCAGCAGGCGACGCTCAAGGCCCCGGCGCCGAAGGACAGCGCTTTCACCTATTGGGCGCTGAACGATGTCGGCACCTGCTACTTCATTCAGGCGAAGGCTCTCGAGGCACAGGGCAACACCAAGGACGCCCTGACCGATTACCAGTTTCTCGCCAATAATCTTTCCTTCACCCAGTGCTGGGATCCCCAGGGCTGGTTCTGGTCACCGGCTGATGCGGCGAAGACGAGCGTGGCCCAGTTGCAGCTTGGCGCGGCCAAGTAAAAACGCGGGGAAGAACGTGCATGTGCGCCGCGACTCGATGGCGGCGGTTCTTCCTTCGCCACGGCGGAGAGCTTGGATTCCTGCGCGAACGCGTTGATTCAGGCAGGGCGCACATCCTGAGCGTCAGCCCCCCCGATGCGCCATGACCACCCTTCCGCCGCCCCAAAAATCGGCTTGGGCCAGCCGTCTTGAGAAGGGCATTTTTTTCATCCTCGCGGTCCTCATCCATCTCCTGCTTTTTTTGGCCATCGCCGATTGGCTGATTTTCCCCGCGCCGCCCGCGCCGGCGAGCGACGACTTCGTCGGCACGCAGCAAACTCCGGTGCCGAAGGCCCCGCCGGTGCCCAAGACCGTGCCGACGATGCAGCAACCCGATTTGGCGACTCCGCCCATCCCAACCATCCAGGTCGCGAACCCCGCGAGCACGTTTACCTTTCAGCCGCCCACGCCCCAACTGCCCACCATGCCGTCGCTGATGACCGCGCCGAAGGAGAGCGGCCTGGTGGCGACGCCGAGCCCGGCCGGCGGTTCACCCGGTGAATCCGACGCCGGCAGCGAATTCGGAACGACCGGCGGCAAGGCCTCGGACCAATTCACCGGGTACCTCTATGACTTCAAGCAGACCCGCGATGGGAAACCAGTTCCGGACATGAATCCCGGCGCGGTGCAGGACAAGGTGCACCAGTTCGTTACCGCGAATTGGGACATGAGCCTGCTCGAACAGTATTACAAAAGTCCCTCACCCCTTTCCACGGCCAGCATCTTCATTCCCATCATCCACGCCGAGGACGGCCCGAAGGCCTTCGGCGTGGAAAAGGAAGTGCAGCCGAACATGTACGTCGTGGTCTACAAGGTCACGGCCGCGCCCAAGCAGGATGGCACGTATCATTTCGTGGGCATGGGCGACGACCTGCTGGTCGCGCGCGTGGACGGGCACACCGTGTTCGACGGCTCGCTCAACCCGGTCTGGGCGGAGGCCGACAAACAGAAGCAATATCCGAGTTCTCCCACCACCTATGACGCGACCTGCGCGCAGGATGTTAATTTCCGCGTCGGCAAGGCGTTTCACGTTTCCGCCGGCGAACCGGTGGATATCGAAGTCCTGATCGGCGAGGAGCCGGGCGGACTCTCCGCTTATTTTCTCTACATCCAGCGGGAGGAGAGCACTTACACGACGCAAGCCGACGGCACCCCGCTGCTGCCGATCTTCCAAGTGCAGGACAAGCCGATTCATCCCACGGGAGATCCGCGCTCCTTCCCCCCTTACGCGCCAACCCCTGAACCATGGGCACCCGCCAATGATTCTCTCTAAAAGCACCGTACTCTCCGTCACCAGCCGGGGATTTCTGACCGCCATCGGGAGCGTTCTCCTGCTCGCTTCGCCCGTTCGCGCGGACGATCCCGACACATCGATCTTCGGGCAAAAAACGCAGAGCGCCGCCGCCCTGATGGGTGTGCTCTACGACCTGAAGCAAACGCAGGACCACCAGCCCACGGGCATGGATCCGGACAACTACAATCATGTGGTGGACGCCTTCCTGTCCAAGGGCTGGGACGAGTCCGTGTTCGAGGCCTTCTATCAAGTCAGCCGCCCGCTCTATACCACGCAAATCTTCGTTCCCAACATGGACGCGGCGACCGCGCCCGAGGCCTTCGGCGCGGCGCAAACCGTCAAGCCCCGGCTGTGGATCATCCACTACAAGGGCCAGGTCTCCGCGCCGGAGACGGGCACCTACCGCTTCTGGGGAGCAGCCGACGATGCGTGCGACGTGGCCGTGAACGGCAAGACCGTGCTGGTGGCCAACCGCTACGACACCCGCACGCCGCACATGGACGCGACATGGCAGACCACCGCGCCCAAAGGCGCGCAGGCCGCGGACGATCCTCTCATCGCCGGAAGCTGGATGGACCTCAAGGCGGGTGAAATCATCGACCTCGATGTCATCATCGGCGAGCGGCCGGGCGGCCAGTTCAACGCCTTTCTCGTGATTGAGAAGCAGGGCGCGACTTATCCCATGGATGGGCAAGGCCATCCCATCTTTCCCATTTTTCAGGTGGCGCCTTACGACACGCCTGAACTCAAGGACATCGGCCGCGAACCCCTCTTCAGCAAGGGCTACCCGATCTGGAAGAGTTACCAGTGACCCGTGCTCAACAAAGGCCAGACCTTCTTCTCATAACCTCCCACCTCCACGCCCAATCCGCATGAATGCAACCCCCGAAACTGAACCGAAGACGGCCCTTCCGGCCGATCACCTCCAAGCCGTCGAATTCTGCCGCCAGGCCTACGCCTCGATCCAGGAGGAGATAGCGAAGGTCGTGGTGGGCCAGGCCGAAGTGGTGGAGGAAATCCTCATCGCCATCTTCACCCGCTCGCACGCCCTGCTGGTGGGCGTGCCTGGCCTGGCCAAGACGCTGATGATTTCCACGCTCGCCCAGACGCTGCAAATGTCGTTCAAGCGCATCCAGTTCACTCCTGACCTCATGCCCAGCGACATCACCGGCACCGAGGTGATTTACTCCGACCAGACGACGGGGGAAAAGCAGTTCAAGTTTTTGCCCGGCCCCCTCTTCGCCAACATCGTGCTGGCCGACGAGATCAACCGCACGCCGCCCAAGACGCAGGCCGCCATGCTGGAGGCCATGCAGGAAAGGCGCGTGACCGTGGGCGGCAACACGTTTGCGCTGCCCAGGCCGTTCTTCGTCCTGGCGACGCAAAATCCGCTCGAGCAGGAGGGCACGTACCCGCTGCCCGAGGCGCAGCTCGACCGTTTCCTTTTCCTCGTACGGGTGGATTACCCGTCGGTCGAGGATGAGCTGAAGATCATGCGCATGGGCACCGGGCAGGAAGGCGAGCAGCCGCAGGCCGTGCTGGGCATCGACCAGATCCTGTTCATTCAGGAGACGGTGAAGCTTATTCCGGTCAGCGAGCATGTGTACCGCTACGCGCAGCGCATCGTCGGCTGCACCCGGCCGAAGCAACCGGACTCCTTCGACTTCTGCCGGAAGTACCTGAGCTTCGGCGCGGGCCCGCGCGCGAGCCTGGGGCTCATCATCGCGGCCAAGGCCCACGCGCTCATTCACGGCCAGGTCTATTTGAACTGCGCCAACGTGGCCGCGGTGGGCGCCTCGGTCATGCGCCACCGCATCGCCGTCAACTTCACCGCGCAGAGCGAGGGCATCACCACGGATGACATTGTGCGGATGATCCTGGAACAAGTTCCCCAGACCGAGCAGCTGGCCTAGGCCGCCTTCACCACCCCACACTAAAATGGCGGACGCTGCTTCACCTTCCTATCTCGATCCAGAGACGATTTCGCGCGGCGAATCGCTCGGCCTGATGGTGCGCCAGGTGGTGGAGGGCTACCGCGTGGGCGAGCACCGCTCGCTCTCGCGCGGCTTTGCCATCGAGTTCGCGCAGCACCGCGAATACACCGTGGGGGACGATCCGCGGCATCTCGACTGGAAGGTCCTTGGCCGCACCGACCGCTACTACATCAAGCAGTACGAGCAGGACACGAATCTCGTCGCCCATCTGTTGGTGGACGGCAGCGAATCGATGAACTACGGCTCGGGGAAAATGACCAAGCTGCATTACGCGAAGTCGCTGGCGGCGTGCCTCGCGTATTTCATCCTCCTGCAGCGCGACGCGGTGGCGCTGGCCCTCTTCGACACGCAGACCCGCGACTACCTGCCGCGCACGGATAATTTCGGGAAAATCCATCACATCATGGACCGGTTGGCAGCCTTCACCGCGAGCGAGAAGACCGATCTCGGGCGGGCCCTGTCCGACCTCGCCCGCATCAGTCCGCGCAAGGGAATCGTCGTGGTGATGAGCGACCTCTTCGATGACGAGGAGGGCTTCGAACGCGGACTGCAGCAGCTGCGCTTTGGCGGTCATGAGGTGATCGTCTTCCAGGTGCTCGATCCCGACGAGGTCGAGTTCCCCTTCACCGGCCGCGTGCAGTTCGTCGGGATGGAGGGCGCGCCGACGCTGGAGACCAACCCGGCGGAAATCCGACGCAGCTACCTCGCGGAAATGAACGCGATGCGCCAGCGGATGCGGTCGGCCTGCGACCGCACCGGCAGCCACTACATCTTCGCCAACACCGGGGTGCCGTTGGCGGAAACACTCAGCGGCTATCTCGTTTTCCGGCAAAAGGTCTGCGCGCGATGACCCTGCTGAACCCCGCGATGCTGTTGGGCCTGCTGGCGGTGGGCCTTCCGGTGGCCATCCATCTCTTGAGCCGTCCTCGCCTGCGACGCATCGCCTGGGCCGCGGGCCGCCTTCTGCTCAAGAGCGTGCAGCAGACGCGTCGCCGCACCCAGGTGGAGGACAAACTCCTGCTGGCGCTGCGCTGCCTGCTGGTGGCGGTGCTCGCCTTGCTTTTCGCCCGCCCCGCGTTTTTGACCGACGCGACGACCGCGGCTTTCGGCGGCGAGGCCTCCACCGCCATCATCCTGCTCGACGATTCGGAGAGCATGGGGCAGAGCGACGGCGAGCAGATTCGCTTCGAGCAGGCGAAGGCCATGGCCGGGGACGTGCTGGACAAACTGGGCGCGGGCTCGACCTGCGCGCTGGACCTCGTGGATGATTCGATCCGCGAAGTGATCCCGAAACCGACGGAGAATCTCGCGATCGTGCGCCGCTTCCTCGAGCAGGCGAAATTGACCGACCGGGGCACCGACCTCTACCCGGGCCTGAAGGAGGCGATTGACCGGCTCAAGGTCACGCCGGGGCCGCACAAGAAAATCTTCCTCTTCACCGACAGCCAAATGCCCGCCTGGCAGGAGCTGGCGCGCATCCGCCAACTGCAACAGGACATCGCGAAGGACATCGCGATCTACTTCATCGTAGTCGGCCGGGAGGGCGAGGACAACGTAGCCGTCTCCGGTTTGCAGACTCTTGGGGCGGTTGCGGCGGTGGGCGAGCCGGTGCGCTGCAGCGTGCGCGTGACGAACTGGGGCCACGCAACGGCGGAAAAAATCCCGGTCAAGCTGGCGATCGACGGCGAGGCTCCGCAGGACGAGGGGCTCATCGACCGCATCGAGCCGGGACAGACGCAGGCGATCTCGCTGTTCGTGCACTTCCGCAACGCCGGCCCGCACAGCATCACCGCGAGCATTCCGGGCGACCGGCTCCCCGCGGACAATCAGCGGTCGCGCGCGCTGGACGTGGTGGACCGAATCAAGGCCCTCGTGGTCGAGGGAACAACGTCCGCCGATCCGGCGTCGCAGGACGGCTTTTTTCTCAGTCACGCCCTGGTACCCGTCGCGCCGGAGCTTGTCGATTCGTACTACCTGCAGGCGACCACCGGCCGCCCCTCCAATTTGGAAAGTCCGGCGCTGAATTCCTATGGCCTGATTTTTCTCAGCAACGTCGCGCAGCTTTCCGACCCGCAGGCACAGAACCTTGCCGCCTACGTCAAGAACGGGGGCGCGCTGGTGGTTTTTCCGGGCCCGGCAACCAGCGTCAATTTTTACGATAACTCGCCCGCCTTCAGTCCGCTGCTGCCCGCCACGCTGGCCCCCGCGCAGGGGCCGCCGGACGGGCATCCCTTCCTGGCATGGCAGGGCGGCGATTATCCGCATCCGATCACCGCGCTCTGGAACGAGCCGTCATCCGGGACGCTCGGCTCGGTCCGCGTCTCGCGTTATTTCCCGCTCAAGACGAAGAGCGGCCCCGATGCGCACGCCTCCCCCGTGGTGAGCTATGCCGACGGCGAACCGGCGGTGGTCGAGCAGGCCGTGGGCAAGGGCCGCGTGTTCCTTTTCAGCAGCACGGCGACGACTGCCTGGACGACGCTTCCCATTCATCCCGGCTTTGTTCCCCTGCTCCTTCGCCTGGTCTCCTACGCCACGACAACGGCGGCCTCGAGCCTGAACCTGTCGCCCGGACAAACCTTCATCATGGACGTGGATTCCACCAACGCGGGACGCGAGGTTTCCGTCCTGTCGACGGGCGAAAAGGAGCGGCACGGCGCCGGCAGCATCGAGGTGGGCGAGCACGCAACGCAACTGCGTTACAGCGACACCGACCGGGCAGGCACGTACACCCTTTTTCTCGGGGATGACAAGAAGCCCATTGCGGTGTTCGCGATCCAGGCCGACCCGGCGGAGTCCAACCTGCGGCAGGAACCGGCCGCCGACCTCCAGCCCCTGCTGGCCGCCACGCAGCCTGCCCCGGGTGGGGAGAGCGATGGCGCACCGGCGAAGAAAGCGGCGCTCCGCGTGCCAGGAGCGGAAATCTGGCTGCCGCTGGCGGTCGCGGCCGGCCTGCTGGCGTTGCTGGACACCGCGCTGGCGCATCGCTTCAGCCAGCCGAAATAACATGGCGTCGCTGCTCCTTCACCTTTTCGCACCGGGCGTGAAACTGCCCCCGGGCGCGACGCAGTTTTCCCTGAGCCACGACGGCTTAAGCTGGGGCTGGGCCTTTTTTGTTTTCGTTTTCGCCGCGATCGCCGTGGCCTGGAGCTACCGGCGGTTTGCCGCGCATCTTCCGCGATTTCCCCAGGCGGGACTGGTGCTGCTGCGCTGCCTGCTCATCGCGCTTCTTCTGCTGCTGTTGGTGCGGCCGGTCCTGCTCATCACCATCGAGGATTCGGTGCGGCGCCCGCTCCTGGTGCTGCTCGACCGCAGCCAGAGCATGACCATGACCGACCAGCGCGCGACGGCGGATGATCGCGCGCGCGCCGCGCTGGCCCTGGGCCTGATCGATCCGGCGGGCGGCTTGAAACAGGCGCTGTCCGATGACCCACGCCTGCAGCGGATTTCGCGGGCGCAGCTGCTCAAGGCGCTGGCGGCCAATCAACGGCTCAATCTCTGGCCGCGGTTGCAGTCCAAGGCCGACCTGACCTTCTACGGCTTTGGCCGGAAGCTCGGGCCTTTGGGCGACCTCGCGCCGCCGGAAGGCGCTCCGCTCAACACGGACGAAGCTGCGGCTTTTTTCGACGGCATCCATGACGACGAAAACCTGACGTCCCTGGGTGACGCCCTGCGCGATCTGCTCGACCAGATGCGCGGCCAGCCGATCGCGGGCGTGCTGATCATCACCGATGGCGCGAACAACAACGGCTCCTCGCCCATCGCGGCCGCCACGACCGCGCGTGACGACGGCGTGCCGCTCTTCATTTATGGAATGGGCGTCGCCTCGCCGCAGGACATCCTCGTCACCGCGCTGACCGCTCCGCGCACCGCGAACCTGAAAGAACGCGTGGAGGTGAGCGTGCATATCCGCGCGGAGAGCATGAACGGCCGGCAAGCGACCGTGCTGCTGAAGGCCAATGGCGTGGTGGTGGACCAGCAGCCCGTCGAGTTCCGGGCCGACGGCGACCAGGACGTCACGCTCGGCTACACGCCTGATGCCGTCGGCGAAGTGGAACTGGAGGCCGACGTGCCTCCGCTGCCGGAGGAAGTGGACAAAGACAACAATTCGGCCAAGGCGCACGTTCGTGTCGTGGACGACAAGACCAAGGTCCTGCTGGTCGAGGACAAGCCATCGTGGGATTACCGTTACCTCGTCGCCCTGCTGCAAGGTGACCGCCGCGTGAAGCTGAACGTCGTGCTTGTCCACGGCGATCCCGGCCTGGCCGCGGAGCCGGATTCGATCTTTCTCGATCGCGTGCCCGATGACAAAACCGCGCTCGATGCGCATGACGTGATCCTGATCGGCGACGTGGACCCGGCCGACCTCGGCGATGCGCGCATGAAGCTGCTGGCCGACTGGGTGGGCCAGCTCGGCGGCGGCCTGGGATTCCTAGCCGGACCGGGGTTCGACCCCAAGGCCTATCGCGGCACGCCGCTGCAGGACCTGCTGCCGGTCGACCCGACCGACAACCCGGCGCCGAATTACGACACGCCGGTGCAACTCACCCTCACGCCCGCCGGCGCGCTCTCGCCGCTGCTCAAGCTCTCCGATGACGCGGCGGAGAACGCCTCGCTTTGGACGACATTCGCCGGCGTCGATTGGACCGCCTGGGTGGGGCAGGCGAAACCCGGCGCACAGGTCCTGCTGACCGACCCGACGCCGGCGCGCGCGAACTTGGGCGGCCCGATGCCCGCGATGGCCCTGCAGACCTATGGCAGCGGGGTGACGCTCTACGTCGGCTTCGACCAAACCTATCGCTGGCGCTCGCGCATCGGTGGAGTTTACTTCACGCGCCTCTGGAGCCAGATCATCCAGGCCCTCTCGGGCCGTCACGATGCAGGCGCCTCGACGCTGACCCAGCTCAGGACGGACCGGGCGCATTATCTGACCGGCGACCGGGTGACGATTTCCGGGCGCATTTTAAATCCCGGCTTCATTCCCCTCACCGATGCGGAGGTCCCCGGCACGCTGACGCTCGCGGCTGCGGCCGGCGCGACCCAGCCGACGACGCCCATGCAGCTGGAGGCGGTGCCGGACCAGCCCGGCCAGTACCAAGGGCAGGTCACAGTGCAGGCGGCGGGCAGCTACACCTTCGCCATTGCTCGCGATCCCAACGCGGCACTCAAATTCGACGTGACGGAGCCGGACGTCGAGATGTCGGACATCGCCATGAACGAGAAACTGCTGCGGCAGATGGCCGAAATTTCCGGCGGCCAATTCCTGCGCGAGGAAGATTTGCACGCGCTGCCCGAGGCGGTCGCCACCAAGGCCATGACGTCCGCGAGCTTCCAGAAAATTCCCCTCGTCCACACGCCTTGGCTCTTTACCTTCATCATCGCGGCCGCCTGCGCCGAATGGTTCTGGCGCCGCAAACTGGAGTTGAAATAAGATGAGGCTGCCTTCGCTTCTTTTTTCAAAACTCCGGAGCCCCCGGCGATCGCCCGCCCCAGCGCGCGAATCCTCACGACCTCCTGGAAATCCGGAAGCCGCCCTGGATCCGATTCCGCTGCCGCCCCGGCTGCAGCGCAATTTGCTGGCGCTGCGCCGCCACCATCGCCGGGTCCGCGCGGGCACGGGACTCTTCTTGCTCGCCGGCGCCGTCAGCCTGCTGCTGCTCGGGCAGGCCCTGTCGGATTGGTGGTTCGACCTGCCGTGGCTGGCCCGCGCGGTCTTCCTGGTCGTCGATGTCGGCGTGATCACGTCGCTCTATCGCAAGCACTGTCACGACGCGCTGCGGCGCCGACTGACGCTGGGCGAGGTGGCGCTGCTAGTGGACAAGAAATGGCCGCAGCTTCAGCAAAGCGTCAACACCGCGGTGGAACTGGCGGACGGCCGTGCCCGCTCCACGCGCGGCTCGGCCCAGCTCGTCGACCAAGTGCTGGAAATTGCGCAGACGAGCACGGCCGGGATGAATTTCCGCGAAGTCGTGCCGCTGCGACCACTGCAGCGGTGGGCCCTCTTGGGCGGGGCGGCCATGATCACGACCGTGGGGCTGGCCGCGCTGGTATGGCCCTCCAGCCTCGCCCTGCTGGAGCGGATCGCGCTGCTCAATGTGCCGCTTCCGACCAAGACCATCGTGCGGGCCATCACGGGCGACATGACGGTGCCGCTCGGCAGCGACGTGGAAATCAGCGCGCGGGCGGAGGGTCTCATCCCACGCCACGGGCGCGTGACCATCACCTACCCTGGAGCGGCGCCGCAGGAAGTTCCCCTCACCGCGCTGCCGGCCAAACCGGGCGTCTTCTCCTTCACCGTGCACAACGTGCAAAATCCTTTCACCTACCGATTCGATCTCAACGACGGCTCCGGGCCCGATTTCAAGGTCGCGGCCCAGGTGCCGCCCGGGTTGGGGCCGGTGGCGTGCACGCAGGTCTTTCCTGCCTACACCCGACTGTCGTCCCGCCCGCTGCCGGTCAGCAATCTGGTGCTTTTGGCCGGCAGCCGGTTGGAGGTGAAGGCGACCGCGACCACGCCCCTGCGCGGGGCCGTGCTGCTGTTGCAGGGTATCGCCCAGCTGGTGCCGATGACGCTCGATGCCGCCGGAACGGAGGTGCAGGGCGACATTCCCATTCCCGCCAAGGACCTGACCGGCTTTTCCGTCCGCCTGACCGACCGGGCGGGGTTGAGCTCCACCGACGAGGCGGTCTTTCCCATCACCATCGAGCCGGACCGTCCTCCCGCCGTGAAGATCGTCCAGCCATCCGAACCGCACGCCACGGTCACGATGGCGGCGCGGCCGGAAATCGTCTTCGACGCGAGCGACGATTACGGTATCTCGCGCCTGACGCTGCATTATCAGCGGGCCGGCGCGCAAGTGGCGGGCATTCCTGCCGCAGCGGCGTCAGCCCCGCAGGCGATTGCCATCCCGGTCCACGCCGCGGAAGAAGAGGGCACGCGCTACCGCGTGGCCCTGGACATGGCCAGCCTGTCGCCGCCCTGCCGCGAAGGAGACTTGATGGACTACTGGATCGAAGCGGTGGACAACAACAACGTCACCGGCCCCGGGGTGACGACGACCCCGCGGCAGCAATTCGAGATCGTCTCGCCGGAAGCCAAGCAGGCCGAAATCATGGACCGCCTGCGCCAAGCCGCCGCGGATCTCGGGGGTCTTTCCGATGCGCAGGAAAAAGCGAGCCACCATGTCGGCGAGGCCATCCCCCAAAAATGAAACGACCCGCCCGGCGAGAGATGACAATGAACATGGAGACCTTATGAAATTCGCCCCACGAAATCCGGCCATGGTCATCCTGTGCTGCCTTCTCGCGCTGATGGCGCCGGATGCGTTGCGGGCGGACACGTCCGCTGCCGGCACGGCAACGCCCGAGGTGGTCTCCCAAGACAGCGCGGCGCAAAGCGTCATCCGCAAGCAAAGCGACAAGATCCAGCAGAACCTTCTCCAGCTCGCCCAGGAATTGCGCCAGAACGGACTGCAGGGGTCGGACGCGACCATCCTTGCCACCGTGGCCTCGCATCTTTCCTCACTGAACGCGGATGAGATGCAGAAGGTGATGGATGCGCTGCAAGGCGCCGACGCAGCGACGGACGGCCCGGGTCGTCAGCGTTCGCTCGCCAGCGCCTATGAGGCGCAAAAAACAGTGGCCCTCCGGCTGCAGGGAATGGCCGCCGAACTGGCCGCCGAGGAGGCCAGCAGCGACCTGGCCACCGAGCTGGAAAAATTGATCGTGCGGCAGTCGGCCAACCTGCGCCGCACCCAAACGCTGACCCGCGATGGAAAGACGGCCCAGCAGCTCGACGAGCGGGAACAGGCCGTCCACACCATGACCGCGGCCGAGCAGGCCAGTATCGGCAGAGGAATCGACCAGACGCTCGGCGCTGTGACCGCAGCGGCGGCAGCGCCGGCCGGCAGCCCCGCTGCCGAATTGGGCCAGGGCATGCTGGACGCCGCCAAGTCGCTGCCCCTTCATGACACGGGGGCGTCTGCGACCCGCCTCACCCAGGACGGTCCCTTTAACGACGCACTTACCCAGGAGAGCGCGCTGCGCCAGGACCTAAACCAGCTTTTGCAGGCGGCCCTGTCGGGCCAGAGCGCCCTCACACGACTGGAGCAGGCCCAGGCCGAGCTGCAACGGCTCATCGGCAGCCAGCAGGACCTGATCGCGGCGTCCAAACAGAACCTGACCGACGGCGATACCCTGGCCGAAACCGAGCTGGAGATCGACGATCAGAGTCAGGTGGCGCTTGCGCTGCTTCGCGCCATCAACGTGGACGCGGTCGGGCAGCTGGGGCAGGCGGAGCAGTACATGGTGGATAGCTCGGGCGAGCTTTCCCGCGCCCGCAACACGGGCGACGCCATCAAACGCGAAGGACTTGTCATCGATACCCTGACGGCGGCACAAAAACTGATCTCACAGCAGATCACCACCGCGCAGGCGGCGGGAAAAAATCAGACCGCGGCCGACGCGTTGGCGCAGGCGCAGCAACTCCAGAAAGAGGTGCGGCAGGCGCAGCAAACGGCGGCGGCAAATCCCCTGCAAACAGCTGAGGAGCTGAGAAAAATGCAACAGACAGCGTTCGCCATTTCACCGGACGCGGCCGCCCAGATGGCCGACGCGGCCGACCAATTGCAGCCGAACGTCGCACGGCAGAACGAGACACCGAACCTGGACCAAGTGCCGAATTCCGACCGGACCCAGCCCGCAGCCAACCCCGCCGCGGGCACGCCGCCCACTCCGGCCCAAGCTGCCGCCGCGGACTTGGCGCGGGCGAACGACGCGCTTCAGCAAAAGATCAACGCGCTGACCCAGCCCGCGCAGGAAGCCGCCGCCCTCGCTCAAGCCCAGCAGGAGCTGGCGCAGGCGCAGCAGGACGCCAAGCAGGCCAGCCAGAATATCCAGGCTGCCGGGGCGCAGCCCGCGGACGTTCCGCGCAATCTGGACAATGCGGCCGCCCAAGCGGAGCAGGCGGCCCAGACCGCCCAGGCGGCAGGCGGACCGGCAGCGGCGGCCAACCAGGCTCTCCAGCAAGCGGCGGCCGATCTAAAGAATGGTTCCCAGCAGGCCGTCCAAGGCAACGGCGCCGGGGCCAAAGCCGCAGCCCAGCAGGGCATAGCCGCGTTGCAACAGGCCCAAGGCGCGCTGGCTCAGGCGCTGCAACAAATGCAGGGACAGGGTCAGGCACCCAACCAGGGAGGCCCTTCTGCCCTAGGCGGAGAAGCTCCACAGAATACCGGCGGCTTGCTGGCCGGCTCGGGACCGCAGGGCGGCGCGGCCCAAGTGGTGGGAGCGCTGAGTCCTCAAGACCGGGCGGCCATTACGCAATATCAGGAGGAAAAGACTCCGCCGGAATACGATCCCGTGGTGCAGCAATATCTGAAAAACCTCGCCAATTCCCAACATGCACCGTGATTTTGCGTGCATTTTATTCCGATAATTGAAATTCGAACATAAATTTATATAATGTTATAAATAAGATATTTATATTTTATAGAATATCTTTTATCCAATTTGATGTGCGTAAAATTGTAAAGATTTGCTCGTGAGAAAGCGCAGCGTTTGCTATTCTCACCCGACAGTACCCATTCGCCCGAAGCCTGCTTCGGGGCAATTAACCTTTATCTGATCTCCTGCATGTCCCCAGACGCTTCTTGTTCCACGATTAATCGCTTCGCCTTGTCCCGGCATGCAGCGAACCGCCTCAGCGGACTGCTCCGATTTTCCGGCCAGCTTCTGGGGGGGTTGATCGCCAGTTGGTCGCTGACCGGATCGCTGCTTGCCGATGCGGGGGGAACGCCCGATTTTGGACCGAACGTGCTCATCTTCGACCCGTCCATGGACGCGGCGACGATCAAGGCCAAGTGTGACCAGGTTTTTTCCCAGCAGGAGTCCAACCAGTTCGGGAACCAGCGGTACGCGCTTTTCTTCAAGCCCGGTGCCTACACGGAGACCGTTAAGGTCGGCTTCAACACGCAGGTCTATGGCCTGGGCGCGTTACCCGATGACGTGACGATCACCGGCGGCGTCATAGCGGATGCCGCCTGGAACGGCGGCAACGCCACCGACAACTTTTGGCGCGGGGTCGAGAACCTTTCCATCGTGCCCACCGACGGCCGGGGCGACATGTGGGCCGTTTCGCAGGCGGCACCTTTCCGTCGCGTCCACGTCAAGGGCGGCATGTGGCTTTTCGATAACGGCTGGTCGAGCGGCGGTTTCATGGCCGACACCAAGGTGGACGGGGACATCCTGCCCGGCTCGCAACAGCAATGGTTTTCCCGCAACTCCTCATGGGGCGTGTGGAAAAACGGCGTGTGGAACATGGTTTTCGTGGGCGACCTGAACGCACCGACCGATACCTGGCCCGCGCAGCCCTACACCACGGTGGCCAAGACGCCCATCATCCGGGAAGAACCCTTTCTTTATCTCGACAGCGCGAACAACTACAGCGTGTTCGTGCCCGGGACGCTGACCGACAGCCAAGGCCCCGGCTGGTGCGACGGCCATCCGGTCGGCACCTCCATCCCGCTGAGCAAATTCTATATCGCGCACGCGGACAAAGACACCGCCGCAAGCATCAACGCCGCCCTCGCCGCCGGCAGCAACCTGCTCCTGACCCCCGGCATTTACCAAATCGACGCCCCCATCGAAGTCACCCACCCGGACACCGTGGTCCTGGGCCTGGGCATGGCGACTCTTTTCCCCGACAAGGGCACGGCCGCGATGGAAATCGCCGACGTAAGCGGGGTGCGCGTGGCCTGCGTGCTTTTCGACGCCGGACTTACCTCCTCGCCCGTCCTGCTGCAGGTCGGCCCGGCCGGCAGCAACCAGTCGCATGCCGCGGATCCCACCGTCCTCTCCGACATCTTTTGCCGCGTGGGCGGCGGCCGTCCCGGCTCGGCCACGGCCTGCGTGATCATCAACAGCAGCGACGTCATCGGCGACCACGCCTGGATCTGGCGCGCAGACCACGGTGCGGGCGCCGGCTGGACCTCCAATCCCAGCGTCAACGGCCTCATCGTCAACGGGGCCAATGTGACCTATTACGGGCTTTTCGTGGAGCACTTCCAGCAAAGCCAAGTGGTGTGGAACGGCGAGAATGGACGCGATTATTTCTTCCAGAGCGAAATGCCCTACGACCCGCCGACGCAGGCCGCCTGGCAGCATGGCACCGTGAGGGGTTGGCCCGCTTACAAGGTCGGGGACAACGTGAAGACTCACGAGGCCTGGGGCCTGGGAATTTACTGTGTTTTCAGCAACGACAACATTTTTGCGGATGACGCCATCGAGGCGCCCAAGGTCCCCGGCGTGAAGTTTCACGATGCGCTGACCTTCCGGCTGTCCGGCACCACCGACAATAGCGGCATCAACAGCGTGATCAACGGAACAGGCGCACCCTCCACCAAGGCCTCGACCAAATCGGAAGTTATCGAATATCCGGGCCCCTGAGAGGATCCGGATGACGAATGATACCTGCGGATTTTATCGGCGGCCATCTCAGGAAAACGATTTCGAGTCATTTGCGTTTCAAAATAGGTAAATTCCTGAATTGCTTCCAATTTTGTAATCGTGCACAATATTGCAAGCACGATTTGCCATGACGTTTCCGCACGATTTTATTTGGGGCGCCGCAACTGCCGCGTATCAGATCGAGGGCGCCTCGAACGCCGGGGGCAAGGGCGATTCCGTGTGGGACATGTTTACCCGGCAGCCCGGGAAGATCTGGGAAGGCGGTTCGGGATCGATTGCCTGCGATCATTATAATCGCTACCAGGACGATGTCGCGCTGATGGCGCAACTGGGCCTGCGCGCCTACCGGCTGTCCGTTTCCTGGCCGCGCGTGCTGCCTCGAGGCAAGGACGCGGTCAATGAGGCGGGACTCGATTTCTACGACCGCCTGGTGGATGAACTTCTCCTCCACAACATTGTGCCGTGGGTGACGCTTTTTCATTGGGATTTTCCCTACGATCTTTTCCTGCGCGGCGGCTGGCTCAATCCCGAAAGCCCGCGCTGGTTCGCAGATTACACGCGGGCGGTCGTGGAGCGGCTTTCCGATCGTGTCTCCCACTGGATCACGCTGAATGAACCGCAGTGCTTTATCGGGCTGGGACATTTGATGGGCGAGCACGCCCCCGGCCTGCGGCTGGGACTTAGCGAGGCTTTGCTGGCGGGGCACCATGCCCTGATCGCGCATGGGCTGGCGGTGGAGACCATTCGCACGTACGCGGCCACGCCGCCCCAGATCGGATGGGCACCGGTGGGATCGAGCTTTTATCCCAAAACGTCCTCCGAGGCCGATATCGATGCGGCGCGGAAGCTGACCTGCGGAGTCCGGCCGGACGACCTGTGGAACAACACCTGGTGGGGCGATCCGCCCCTATTGGGCCATTATCCCGAGGAAGGCCTGCGCGCTTACGGCAAGGCCGTGCCCAAGTTCACCTCCAGCGAGATGAACATGATCCACCAGCCGCTCGATTTCTACGGCTGCAACATTTACACCGGAACGATGGTGGAAACCGGTCCGGATGGTGTTCCCCAGCCCGTGAAACCGACGGCGGGTCATCCCCACACCCACTTTTTCTGGAAGGTCGCGCCGGAGGCGGTCTACTGGGCGCCCAAGTTCCTGGCCGAACGGTACGGCCTCCCCGTCATCATCACCGAAAATGGCCTCTCGCTGCCCGACTGGGTGGGGCTGGATGGCCGGGTGCATGATCTCGCCCGCATTGATTTCCTGACCCGCTACCTGCACCAGATCCGGCAGGCCATCGACGATGGCATTCCCATCCGCGGCTTTTTCCACTGGTCGGTCATGGACAACTTCGAATGGGCGGAGGGTTACAAGCACCGCTTCGGGCTCATCCACGTCGATTACGAGACGCAAAAACGCACGCTGAAGGACTCGGCGCTTTGGTACCAGAAGGTGATCCGCAGCCACGGCGCCCTGCTCGACGGCGTCCCGAACCTGCTGGCCGAAGCCGAACGGCTCGTGTCGGCCGTGGTGGCGTAGGCCCGACGTTAATCAACTCCACTTGCGCCGTCAGCGAGCCGGTGAAACAGGCGCAGTCAAGAGCGTGCGTGCCGGGACTTTGATCTCCTGCACCGGGGCTTGGTCGTGATAAACCGTTGCCGTCGCGTCCTGCATCGACGGATTGTAAATCACCGCCGTGTACTGATGCGTCCCATCGTTCATGTAGACCTGGCTGGTCGGGATGCTGGTGTGATAATCGGGCTGGGGCTGGCCCAGGCTGCGCCCGGCGTGGGCGAAGTAATAGGTGAGGCCGCCGGTGCCGGTGTCGCGCGCGATCGGGTCGTTCGCCGTCCATAGGTCGTCCATTTCGGCGGCGACGTGATTAGGATCGAAGGTCGTCTCATACCCGAGCGTGACGTTGCCCCAGTCGGTCTTCAGGTCGCTGAACTTGAAGCCCGGCACCGAGTCCTGCTGCGCCTTCATCATCGCGTCGAGCTGGTACTTGCCGAACTGTGGATCGCGCCCGAGGTAGCTGAGGATCGGCGAAATGGGCAGCCACTCGATGCCATAGATGAACATCGGATGGCCCTCGAAGAACGTGCCGAAGGCACCCCCTGAATCGCCCAGGATGCCGACGATGGTGTGATGATAATCCGGCGACCAGTTCGAGGCATTCGGGCCCTGCTTCCACCCATCATAATTGTTCCAGTATTCGCGGATGGCCTCGCCCTCGACGGCATAGCCCATGGCCCCGGCCGCGATCATGTCGCGGTCCTGCAGTTCGCTGCCGAGCAGGAAAACGCCGCCCCAGGACTGCATCGCCTCGGAGCTCGATTCCTGATTGTTGCCGTTGCCGGAACTGGTGCCCCCCGCATAGGAATGGCCCGCCCAAGGGTCGAACGTCCGCAGGAAAGGAAAGCTTTTGTCGTTGCGGTCCCAATTCGCGTATTGCTTGGCCACCAGCTTGGCCATGTCGCCGTAGTCGCGGAGGAAGTCGGGATCGGAAAGACCGAGCAGCGCGGCGCCGTAGGTGAAGTAGCCGTAGTGGAAATGATTATCCGTGAACATTTCCGATCCGTAGCTGCCGTGATAGCCAACCATCGCCTTCCACTTGTCGTAGCGGGCAAAGTAGTGGGCCGTTTCGCCCGGCGTGTAGGTCAGCCAGTCCGTCATGGCGTCATGCAGCACGTTGTGAAAAACAGCCGCGCGGTCGGTGTCCTTCAGCTCGTCACAAATGGCGAGATACTGGCCATAATTGGTCAGGTCCTTGCCGCCCCAATAGGTGTCCCCGCCGTAGCGTTGGTCCTTCGGTTTGTCCGCGTGATCCTTCGCATAACCGTCGAGGTAATACTGCATGCGCGTGAGGTCGAAGGGATGATCCAGCCTGGCCTCCGCCTCAGTGGGTGCGGGCAGGGCGGGCAGCATGCCGGTGAACGGATACGTGATCTCGAAACTGTGGCCGGGCGCGACCTTGAGCGCCCCGCGAGGCGTGAGGTAGGAGTAATCGCCCAGCGCGAGTTGCTGGATCGTGTCGCGGTAATGATGCGGCAGCCAGCCCTGCAGCGTATCGGTGGTCTGGCCGTCAAGCGGTTCGATGGTCAGGTCAAACTTGGTCGTCACCTGCGCCTTCGCCGGATCGTAGGTCCACGAGAACCGACTGTCGCGCGGAATGCCCCGGGCGTATTTCGCGAAGAGCGCGGCGTGCGCCTTGTCCGGCAGCAGGGCGCTGACGACGTAACGTTTATTGCCCGTGAAGGTGAGGTTGAGATCGGTGCCGCTGAGCGCGAACTTCGTGCCCGGCGGCACGAAGATGCCGAAGAGGTGGCCGTCGTTCTCGAGCAGGATCGAGTCTGCCGTGGCGGGTAGCGTAAGCGGGTTGCCCTGTCCGTCCGTGACGTCCGCGGCGTTCACGTTGAGGAAGCGCGGATTCATACCGGCAAACTCCGACCACACCATGGGCATGCCGCGCCCGACAGTGGTGTCCATGGACGGGCCGGGCCCATTGGCCAAACGGAACGTCACGGTCCAATCGCCCCAGTTCATGACCGTGCTGCCGCTGGGTGAAAACGCATCCGATGTCTGCGGCTGCACCGACGGGTTGTCCGTCGCCACGATTTGATCGATGAGGATGTGGCCCCAGCCGCCCGTCGCTTGATCGACGATGTGGATCTGCGCGACCTGGCCCTCCCACTGGGAAACGTCCCACGACTTCCACTCCAGATGCTCGCTGTTTTCGCCCGTGGCCGTGCAGACGACCGCGTTATTAACGACGAGATCGATGTGCAGGTTCGCCGGATCCTTGCCGCCACCGATGAGGAAATGGATCGTCTTGCGGTCGATGCGAAAATCGGGACTGTCGAGCTCGCCCACCGAGCGGTCGCCCCCATGGAAGGACGAGGCCAGGGACTGGCCTTCGTAGCCATCGACGGGCGTCTCGCCTTCGATGGCACCCTTGGCGGGGCCCGTTCCATAGGCCGCGCCCTGCCCGTTCCAGCCGGTGGGATATTCGTCGCCCTCGAAATCGGCGAGGATTTCCACGTCGCTTTTTTGCGCGGGAGGAACGCCGGTGAGCCGCAGCGGCGCGCTCAGCAGGATGTCGCCGCCCGAATCGTTCCATCCCTTGGGCGCGAAAATTTCCAGGCTCTTCTCGTCCGCGTTGACGACCAGCGGATAGGCCCAGAGATTGCCGGGATATTTGTCCATCAGCAGGTTGCTCCACCATTTGTTGGTGGGAACCGGCCGGTCGGCTACCGAGGCATCCACATGCACCGGGCCCAGGAGAAATTGCTGGAGTTTGGGATCGGTGATGTTGGGCGGAAACGAGGCGTAGCTACCCTGGCCGACCGACACCGCCTGGGGCTGATCGTCGCCTCGCGCGGCGAACGAAAGGCTTAAGGCGATGAGGCCGGAGGCGATCAAGGCGCGCGAGAAAGGTCGGTTCATGGCGATGGAAAATTTATTGCACCTGAAAGGGTATGTTGCCCGTGGTGGCGCACCCAGCGCCATTACGAACGACGAGAAAGAGCCGGTAGGCACCCGGCTGGTTGGGGGCAGTGAAATGCAGGGAGGCCCCCTGCGATGCCGCCAGGCATTCGGGATGGCTCGGTGGCACGGCTTCGGCATCGCCTCCCGCGCCAATTGCCGCCTGCTCATCCACGACCGACCATTCGTATTGCAGCGGACGTTGGCCCGGATCGACCGCCGTCACCGTCGCCGTCTGAGGACTGCCGGCCGCGACGGTTTTTTGATCCACGGCGCTGGCCAGCGCCGTGATCTCCGGGCAGCGAACGGCAGGCCAGTGCCCGGTCCACGCCTTGGACATCGCGTCGGCCTGGGGCAGACGTTCACCGTCGGCGAGGAACATCCCAAACCAGGTTGAAGTCGCTTCCTGTTTGTTGCCCCAGAGAAAGGCGTAGCTTCCCATGCAGGTATTCCCAGCCGTGGTGGTGACGTTCGTTTGACTCGTGAAGTAGTGGTCCGCCTTGGCGTTGGACGTCGGCTCGACCGGCGCACCCCACGGAGTCTTGGGCGATTCCCACTGACCCCTCGGGCCAAATTCCGTCAGGACGAAGGGCCGTTTCCAGCCCATTCCGGCCAGCCTCGGGCCGAGGCCAGGCGCGCTCCCGTAGGCGTTGACCCCGAGGATGTCGATGTTCGGGCAGTACTTGATCAGATTGGCGATCTTGATCGGCCCGGCGCCCGCGATGACGGTCATGACCGGATGATCCGGGTCCTCCTTCTTGACGATCCCGGCGAGGAGGTTGACTTCCTTCCAGACGCGGATGTCGCTGCCATCGGAGGTCGGACCTTCCATCTCGTTGCCGAGACCCCAGGTCAAAAGCGCCGGGCTGTCCTTGAACCGCCGCACCGCCGCAAGGACCGTGTCGCGCTGCGCCTGCACCTGCTGCCGGTTATCATAATCAAACCCGTCGCGCTGCTGCTGCAGCCAGATGCCGCAGGTGATCATGAGACCGAGTTCCCGCGCGCGGGCGGCCAGCGGCTTGCCGTCCACCTTTTCCGTCATGCTTTCGATCCCCCAGGTACGGATGGAATTTCCCCCCAGCGCCTTCAATTCCTGCAGATGGCCCGTGCCTCCGGCCCCTTTGATGAAAAAAGGCCGGCCATTGAGCAGGAGCTGAAATTGACCGCCAGTTTCACGCACGGTGACGCGCGATTGGCCGCGACCGGTAATGGAAAGGCCAAGAAATAACGACAGGGCGACCGAAGCCAGTCGCGAGAATGTCGAAAGCCGCAAAGGCATGGCGCACCGTAGGTGGTAAAGACGCCAAGTCCAAGAGATAAATTGCATAAATGTGCACCATTTGTATGATGCCCGGGGAAGAGACCACGGTTCCGCGTTCCATCCCCTTCTCTTTTGCCGCCATGACCCTCTCCTCGAGCCGCAAAGCGGGCGCGTCCAACTCGGTGAACCAGCAGTTGATCGCGGACCGGCTCAACATTTCGAGGACCACCGTCTCGCGTTGCTTCACGAATCATCCCGGCATCAATCCCACCACGCGATCGAAGGTCTTTGGTCTTGCGGCCGAAATGGGCTACCAATACCTCAATTCGCGGGCACCGACGCGCGGCAAGGTGAAGCCCCGGTCGATCGGGGTGCTCATTTGCAGCGACGTGGAGGAGTTCGGACGGCCGGATTACGAAAGCCCCGGCGTGGAACTGCTGCCCGGGATCTCGGAATTCGCCCAGACGCACAACTGGCAGATCGACGTGCAGTTTGTCTCGCCAACCGATACGCACCTCACCGACCCCAGCTACGCCAAGCTGAACCTGAAGCGATGCCGCTGGAACGGCCTGCTGCTGACCTATCCGTTTCCGCCCGGCATCATCGAGGAGCTTGCTCTCCGCTTCTCCTGCGTTTCGCTCGTGGAGCAATACGGCCCGGCGTCGGTGGACTGCGTGGACGTGGACCACTTCAAGGGCATCTCCAGCCTGATGGATACACTGACGCGGCTCGGCCATCGGCACATCGGCTTTTTCTCGCGCAAATACGCGGTCGAGGCCGTCTGGTCGTACCGCCGCTTCAGCGCCTACGTGGAGAAGCTCACCGGGTTGGGCCTGCCCTTCCGCGAGAAGGATGTCATTCACCTCGATATTTCCGACCCGAAGCCGACCGATCCCGGCTACGATCGTGCCGTGACGCAAATGAAGGCCGGCGTGACCGCGTGGATCTGCGCGGCCGATCACCAGGCCTACGACCTGATCATCGCGCTCAAGCAGCGCGGCTATTCCGTGCCCCGCGACGTTTCCATCACCGGCTTCGACGGCATCCTGCGCCCGCGCGGCGCGCCCGCCCTAGAGACAGTGCGCATTCCCTATTATGAGATTGGATTCGCGGCGGCTCGCCGCTTGCATGATCGCATGCACAAGCGCTCGGAATCATCGCAGCATGTGCTCTTGGAATGCCGGCTGCAGCCCGGTGAAACGATCGGACGGCCCCGATGACCGGCCCCTCTCCACACGACGATCGGACGGCTCGAGACCTTGAGTGGGATCGCGAGGAGGAAGCAACCGCTCCGCGTCTTCACCTCTCGCCCGCCGTCGCGATGCACGGCAACCACGGTCTTTAGCCTCGATCATCCGGGAAATTTCAACCGCCATGCAACTTTCCTCCGGAAGCTGGACCATCGTGGCCCTGATGGTGATCTCCTCGCTGGTCTTGTTTTTCTGGCCGATTCCGCATCGCTCCGGTGAGTCGTTCTGGACTTTCACGCTGGACCACGACCTGATTTACGAGCCGGTGATCGGGAAGTGGAATGCCGGGGAGCCCGATGCGGGCCAGCATGTCACCGCCTACGTGATCGACAAGCAACCGCTCCTCCAGCGGCTGCAGTCGGGCTTTCTCTCCGGCACGCCGCTGCCGAACATGGCTGAGGTGGAGATCTCGATGGCCCCGACCTTTTTCTCCGGCCCGCTCTCGGCGGTCGGCTGGACCGATCTCACCGGGGTCATTCATCGCGAGGGGCTCGACCAACGGATCGACCCGGCGTCGTTCAGTCCCTGGACCAATCGCGGCCACATTTTCGGGCTGCCGCACGATGTTCATCCCGTGCTGCTGGCCTATCGGTCGGACATCGTGGAGGCTGCCGGCATCGACGTCAGCACGATCCAGACGTGGACGGATTTCGTCCGTGTGATGAAGCCGCTGATGCACGGCCCCGACGGCCCGCGCTATCTCCTCAACGTCTGGGAGACAAACCAGCAGGACATGGAAATCCTGATGCTCCAGGCCGGGGGCGGCTTTTTCGACGCCGATCTCAAGCCCGTCCTCAACTCCGATATCAACGCGCAGGTGCTGGCTCGCATCGCCACCTGGATCGCCGGCCCCGGGTGCATCTGCACCAATGCCCCCGATTTCGATGCCAGCGGCAACAACATGTTCCAGAGCGGCCAGGTCCTTTGCTATCTCATGCCCGACTGGATGTCGGGAGTCTGGATGAAGGACTTGCCCGGGCTGTCGGGCAAGTTGAAGCTGATGCCGCTGCCCGCGTGGGCACCGGGAGGGCTGCGCACCTCGGTGATGGGTGGCACGATGCTCGGCATTTCCAAGAGCGCGAATTTCGCGCAGAGCTGGGCCTTCGCGAAATATCTTTATCTCAACCACGACGTGGCCCGGGAGCTTTACCGCCGCACCGGCATCATCACCCCGGTGCGTGATTTCTGGAGCGACCCCATCTACGACCAGCCCAATCCCTATTTCTCCGGCCAGCCGAGCGGCCGGCTTTATATCCAGATGGCCGACAAGGTCCCGGCGCGCACCTCATCCCCCTTCAAGCCGGATGCGGTGGTGGCGGTGACCGACGCCCTCATCCGCCTCAAGCGCTACGCCCAGGACACCGGCACCTATGATGAAACCCTGCTGACCCTGCAGGCACACCGCGAACTGGCCCGCGCCCAAACCGAAATCGAACGCCGGATGGCCGCCAACGCCTTCCTCACCGCCGCCAACCCATGAGGACCGGACCATGAATCGTTCCCTGGGATCGGCCCGCTGGATGCCGTACCTGTTGCTCGCGCCCTTTCTCCTAGTCTTTACGGTCTTCCTTGTCTACCCGCTCTACCGTTCGGCCGTTCTCGCCTGCTCGCAAACCTTCGGCCCCACCCGTCACGTCTGGGTGGGATTCGACAATTTCCTCAACATGGCGCGCGACCCCGACTTCTGGACCGCGCTGAAGAATACCGCCATCTTCACCGCCGCCTCGGTCCTGATCCAGCTGCCGCTGGCGCTCGGCCTGGCGCTGATCCTGAACCGCCCGGGCCTGCGGGGGCGCGCCATTTTTCGGCTGATCTTTTTCATGCCGTCGCTGGTCGGCCTGGTCTTCGTGGCGATGATGTTCGGTCTGATGCTCGACGAGCACGATGGATTGGTAAACGTCCTGTTGCGCGCGGTCATTCCACATTTTCCGGGGGAATTCCCGTGGCTGGAACATTACGTCATGGCCTCGCTCATCCTGGCCTCGCTCTGGATTTACGCGGGTTTTAACATGGTCTATTTCCTCGCGGCGTTGCAGTCGGTGAACCAGGACTCGCTGGATGCCGCCGCCATCGACGGGGCCAACGTCTGGCAGCGGTTCATCTACGTCATCATGCCCGAGATCCGGCCCGTTCTCGGCTTTGTCGTCCTGCTTTCGGTCATCGGCAGCCTCCAGCTCTTCGAGCTCCCGTTCGTGATGCTCAGTGGAGCGGGCCCGGAGAACAGCGGCCTGACGATGGTGATGTATCTTTACGAAAAGGGTTTTCAGCACAACGACCTGGGGTTTGCCAGCGCCATCGGCTGGACGCTAACCATCCTGCTGGTGGGCATCGCGCTCGCGCAACGGAGGCTCACCCGCCATGAATGACGATCCCGCAGCGCGCCGGCGCCGGCGCAGGAACGCCGCCGCCCAGTTCGCCACCTACGCCACGCTGGTCGTCTTCGCCGTCATGACCCTGATCCCGTTCGCGTGGCTGGTGTGCGCGTCGATCAAGGAGCAAAGCGTCTTTTTCCGCTACCAGTTTCTGCCGCTGGGCGACGGCTGCCTTGGCCTCGACTGGCACGAACTGACGCTGGACTACTATCGCGAGCTCTTCACCAGCGCGAATTTCAATTTCGCGCGCAGCATCCTCAATTCGATTTTCTACGCCTCGACCACGGCCGCGCTTTCCACGCTCTTCTGCGCGATGGGCGGTTACGCCTTGGCGAAGTTCCGCTTCCGCGGCCGGGAGACGCTGACCCTGCTCGTGTTCGGATGCCTCCTGGTTCCCGGCGCGCTTCTGCTCGCCCCCACCTACCAGCTTCTCTATCAACTGGGTCTGCTCGATTCCTACGCGGGCCTCATCCTGCCGTCGATCGCGCCGGCCTTCGGCGTTTATCTCTTCCGGCAAAGCATGCTGCATTCAATCCCGAGCGATTTGCTGGAGGCGGCGCGCATTGACGGCTGCGGCGAATGGCGCATCTTCTTCACCATCGTCATCCCCCTGGTGCGCCCGATGATCGGGGCGTTCCTACTCATCACCTTTTTGGGCTGCTGGAATAATTTCATCGGGCCGCAAATCATCATCCAGACGCCGGAAAAATATCCGCTGGCCGTCGAGATCGCCCAGCTCAAGGGGCTCTACTCGATCAATTACGGCATGCTCATGGCCGGCACGCTCATTTCCATCGCACCGGTCATGGTCCTTTTCCTTTTCCTGCAAAAGGAATTCATCGCCGGGCTCACCTCCGGGGCGGTCAAGGGCTAAGCCCCCTAACGAACATGGCCAAGGTCTTCCTCGAAAATATCTACAAGATTTATCCCGACGCCGCGGGCGACGTCATCGCCGTGGACGACGTCAACCTCGAGATCGCCAGTGGCGAGCTCATGGTGCTCGTCGGGCCATCGGGCTGCGGCAAGTCCACCACGCTGCGGATGATCGCCGGCCTGGAGGACATCAGTCGCGGCGGCATCCATATCGACGGAAGGCGGGTGAACGACATCGCGCCCAAGGACCGCGACATCTCCATGGTCTTCCAGAATTACGCGCTCTACCCGCACATGACCGTGTATAAAAACATGGCCTTCGGCCTGCAGCTGCGAAAATTCCCCGCCGCCGAGATCGAGACCCGCGTGAACGACGCCGCCCAAATCCTCGGCCTGACGCCGGAGATGCTGGCGCGGCGCCCCCACGCGCTTTCCGGCGGCCAACGGCAGCGGGTGGCGCTGGGCCGCGCCATCGTGCGCAAGCCGAAGGTGTTCCTCTTCGACGAACCGCTCTCCAATCTCGATGCGAAGATGCGCGTCCAGCTGCGCACCGAGATCGCCCGGCTGCACCAGCGCATCGGCACGACGATGATTTATGTCACGCACGACCAGGTCGAGGCGATGACGATGGGCGACCGCATCTGCCTGCTAAAGAGCGGGCGCATCCAGCAGGTCGCACGGCCGCTGGAAATCTACCACGAGCCCGCGAACATGTTCGTCGCCGCATTCATCGGCAGTCCGCCGATGAACTTCTTCACCGGCACCGTGCTGGAAAAAAACGGCCGACTCTGCTTTCGCGAACTCGCGAAACCGGGCTGCACCCCGTTCACCCTCGAACTTGATGAACAACACGTCAAGCGCCTGGCGCAGCATCGCGACCAGCCGATCTTCCTCGGCATGCGTCCCGAGAATTTTTATCCAGCCCGCGGCGCGCAGGATCATCCGGCCTGCCGGCTCACCGCCGCCGTCGATGTCGTTGAAGCGATGGGTGCGGAGACCTTTTCTTATGTATGCACGGGCAGCCACGAGTTCATCCTCCGGTCCGCCGCGCCGCTGGCGGCAAAAACCGGCATCCAGATCGAACTGACCGCCGATATGTCAAAGGCCCATTTTTTCGAGTGGACCGATCCCGCCCCCTATCGCCGAGCCACCGGCGAGATCGATACTGAAAATTGGCAGGCCGCCTGCAAGCGGATCGTCTGAGACGCCGTCGGGGAACTCAAAATTATCAACGCCCCTGGGAATTAACGGAGCTTGCCACGGCTTTGCGCGTGACCCGGTCGCGGTTTTCCGACAGCCTCTCGCTTCATGTTGGCGAAGGTGTTCTCCGCGGCCGTTTGGGGCGTTGATGCCTCGCCGGTTGAGGTCGAGGCGAATTGCGGATTCGGCAAATTCGTCACCGTCGTCGTCGGCCTGCCGGACGTCGCAGTGAAGGAAAGCCGCGACCGCGTCCTTACCGCCATCGGCAACAGCGGCTTCAAATATCCGTTCGGCCGCACGACGATCAACCTCGCGCCCGCCGACGTGAAGAAGGAGGGCCCGAGCTTCGACCTGCCCATCGCGCTCGGCATTCTCGCCGCGTCCGAGCAGATCAACCCGAAGCACCTCGACCGCTACTGGGTCGTCGGCGAACTGGCGCTGACCGGCGAGGTGCGGCCCGTCAAGGGCGCGCTCTCCATCGCACTGTCCGCGCGGCGTCACCGCAAGCGCGGACTCATCCTTCCGGCCGCGAACGTGGCAGAGGCCGCGGTGGTCGACGGGCTGGAAGTTATTCCCGTTACCCACCTGCGCGAGGCGGCGGAGTTCCTGTCCGGCACGCGCGAAATCCTGCCGGTGCATGTCGATCCGGCCGAGTTGCTCGGCGAGTTCGACGCGATCGAGCACGACTTCGCCGACGTCAAAGGCCAGGAGCATGTGAAGCGCGCGCTGGAGGTTGCGGTCGCCGGATTTCACAACGTCCTGATGATCGGCCCGCCCGGCAGCGGCAAATCGATGCTGGCCAAGCGCATTCCCGGCATCTGCCCGCCGCTGACGCTCGACGAGGCGCTCGAGGCCACGCGCGTGCACAGCGTCGCGGGATTGCTTCCCGCGGACCAGGGTCTGGTCACACGCCGGCCGTTTCGCGCACCTCACCATACCATTTCGGAAGCGGGGCTGGTCGGCGGCACGGCAAATCCCAGTCCCGGCGAAGTCAGCCTGGCGCATCATGGCGTCCTTTTTCTCGACGAGTTGCCCGAGTTCCGCCGTAACGCCCTGGAGGTCCTGCGCCAGCCGATCGAGGACGGCACGGTGACCATTTCACGCGCGGCCGGGTCGACGACGTTTCCCGCGCAGTTCATGTTGGTCGCCGCGATGAATCCCAGTCCCGGGTCGGGCGGTTTTGGCGACGCCGAGCGCGGCCGCGCCACGCAGAACGACATCCGCCGTTACTTGAACAAGATTTCCGGCCCGCTGCTCGACCGCATCGACCTGCATGTCGAGGTGCCCGCCGTGAAGCATGAGACGCTGCTGCGCCCGCATGTGGCCGAGCCGTCATCGGAGATTCGCGCGCGCGTGATCAAGGCGCGGCAAATTCAACACGAACGATTCGCCTCCAAGCGCAAGGTCCGCTGCAACGCGCAGATGGGTTCGAAGGACCTCAAGGCTTTCGTTCAGCTGGATACCGACAGCGAAGGTCTGCTCCGCATGGCGCTCAGCGAACTCAATCTCAGCGCCCGCGCCTACGACCGCATCCTTAAGGTTGCCCGCACCATCGCCGATCTCGCCGGGGTGGAGAAGGTCGACGCCACGCACCTCAGCGAAGCGATCCAGTACCGCACGCTGGATCGGCAGGTTTGGGGTTAGCTTTATATCATGTAGCGGCGGTCTGTGACCGTCGCTGAGATTCCGGAGGGAACCAATAAGTGCGACGGTCACAGACCGCCGCTACAAGTAAGAGGTCGCCGTCCGCAAAGTCTCGGCGATGAGGTAATCGGCCAGCGCGGGGTGCGTGTGGCGCGGACGGACGAACGCATTGGCCTCCGCGGCCATCGTGCGCAGGCGATCCTTGTCCTGGAGCGCGAGACGTACCACGCGCTTCAGGTCGTCGCCCTCCACGCCGTAGTAGTAGGCGTGGACGCCGTCGATGAGCGGTTCGTGCCGCCGCGTGTCGGGATGATTGAGCAGCGGCACCGAGCCCATCAGCGGCGCCCAGTAGTGACGCATGCAGTCCCAGCCCGCGCCTTCCGGCGACCAGACCAGCCATGCTTCCGAGCAGCGGCGCAGAAATTCGTCGGGCGGGATATTTGGCGCACCCGTGCCGGTCAGGTGCAGATCGATCTTGTAGCCCTCCGCGCGCAATTCCTCGAGCTGTCGCAGCCCTTCCCCGCGCACCCACGAGTAGTGCGCCGCGCCGGCGAAAAAGACGTCGGCCTTCTTTTCCGTCGCGCCCAAGTCCTGCCAATTGGCAGGCACCGTGATGCCGACGCTGTAGGGGCGCAGCTTCTTGACCCAGTCGTTGTAGATCGGCTGGCGCACGATGTTGAAGAGGCAATCGTTGCGGCGGTCCTGAAAGAGAAAGGCCTTGAAGGGATTGCGCGGCGACTGCGTCTTGAAATAACAGGTCGCGCGACGCAGCAGGCCCCAGTTCTTGCGCGGGAGAATCGTGTTGTCGTCCCAATCGTAAACCGCCAGCGGCACCTTCGAGTCGCCGAGCATCCACGGCACGAGGTGGAAGGCGAACGCAGCCGGGTCGGTCAGCAGCTTGCGCAGGAATTTCCATGCATTGCTCAACGCGTTGCGGTCCTGCCTCCAGATCGGGTCGGGAATCGAGCAAGCGATGACGAGATCATACGCTCCGTCGCGAATGGCGCGCCGCAACCGCCACGCGTCGCGCAACGTGAAAAGCCGCATGCCTTCCGGCACGGCGTGCTTGGGATTCTCGCGGCAGAACCAGGCGTCCGAACGCGCGGCGAATGCCGCGATCATGCCGGGCATGGCGCAGGACCGGCCAAAAAAAAGGATGCGGGGACGCGAAGAAATGGGGGACGAATCAGGCATGGGAATCCGGCGAATGGAAGACTCGGAATCTTAATCCCCGACTCCGGCGGAAAGAGAACCTAAATCGCACCCTCGCGCGAAAATTGCATCGCCATGGAAATCCTACTGCATGGGTCCGTCGAGCAGCAGGTCGTGTTCGTGGGTGCCTTTGGATCCGGGTGCGGCACCCATGGCGAGGCCGACTTCGACAAAGGAGGGCCCGACATCTTTCCGGCTGTGCACCGCGATGAGATTCGTGCCGACTTTCAGCGCCTTGAGTTCTCCCTCATCCAGCGCAACGGTCTTGTAGTCACTGATCGCTCCGCCTTCGTCAAAGACGTGAACCCCGTTGATGAAGACTTCGATTTCGCCCCGGTGCAGCAGTACGAGGTGCATGGCGGGGGGTACCCGGTCGAGATCGAACGACCGGCGCAAATAAAGCTCCAGCGCATCCCACGGCGTATTGGGTTCGCCGTGCTCGACCTTGACGCCGAATCCTGACGGTCCCGTCGACCATGCAGAATCATCCACGCCCGGCTTGTTCCAGTTTCCTGGCACCGCGCCAGTCGTGTAACGCCACGTGGAATCTTTCCCCAGCGCGACGATCCAATCGGGCGGCGGCTTGTTGAGCGTCACGCCGAGGTTCGCCCAAAGTTGGGTCCAGAACGCGTCGAACGCCGGCGCATCGGGCGTCGCGTCGAGGGTGGAAACCCATAACTTCCCGCCGCCCTCCGGCACTTCCACGAGGGCCGCCCCGGCCGGCTTTTTCAGGTGCTCGTAATTCAGCACCGAGGCGCACTTGGCCGCTTCGGCCTGGCGCTCGAACAGCGACCAGTCGGTATTGCAGGCCGTCAGCAGCACATGCCCGGATTGGACGAGCACTCCATCCAATCCCGCTTTTTCGATCTGGTTGTCGCCGGTCTGATCGGCAAAAAACAGATCGGAGAGATTGAATCCGTCGATGAGCGGGTTGGGATCGCCGCGCACCAGGGAGGTCGCCGTGCGTCCTGTCAGGCTGATCGCACCGGGCAGGAGCGGGCCGAGCTTGTCCAATCCCGCACCCTTGTCCTTGATCATGATCCAGACGAGGCCGCCCCGGGACAGGACGCCATCGGCGACCCGTTTCGCCGTGGCCGCTCCCGAGTCGTTGACCGTTTCGGCATCGACGACAAGGAGCCTGGCATCGGGCGCCAGCGAAGGCGCGGCCAGCGGCACGCCCAGCGCATAAAAGCTCTGAAAAAGTGTTCCGTCCTTGTCACCGACGAACGCGACCTTATCGACGGTGTTCGTCGGGGCAGGCTGCGTCCGCTTGGTGATCTCGGGAATTTTATCCCACGGACTTGGCTGCGGCCCACGCGGATCAATCGCGGCTTTCATCGCGGGGTACATCGCCATCGGCTTGAAAGCCGGCAGGGAAGGATCGAAACCGGGATTCAGCGTGGTGACATACGGCGGCAACCGCTCGATCTGCACACCCGGCACATTCTCCACGTAATTCGGGAAGAACACGCCATCCGTTTTGTCCGGCAACCGGGTGTCGGTATGATAACCGAACGGCAATTGCTCCAGGCCGAACCAGACCATCTCGCTGGCGGAGAAGAAGGCGAGGTCCGGCTTGGCGACCTGGGTGGCCATGCGATAAAGATCGATCGCCAACGCTTCATTTCTCCCCGCGTAACTCTCAAAGGAACGGTCGCCGTTGAATGGCGACATCAGGCGCGGACCCGCGTAGTAGGTGCCTCCGTGCTCGCCGATCATCATGGGCTTGTCGATGTCGGGCAGGTCCTTTGGCAATCCCAGGCCCATGTGCCTGCTCCAGACGGGGAGCGTCCCGTCGAGGTCCTGGTCTCCATCGACGGAGATCCAGTCACGCGTCGGATCAAGCTTCCGCGGCCGCAGCGCGAGCGCCTTCAACTGCGCGTACTCCGCATCCTTGTCGGCTTGGTCGGTATGAAAGAAGAGCGCGAACATTTCATTGCCCGGGCTCCAGCCGAAGACGCTGGGATGGTTGCGGTCACGCAAAACCAGTCCGTCCACGTGCGAAGCAAATCGCTCCCACGTGATCGGCGCCTTCAGGTTAAGCGAGATGCTCGAACCGAAAATGGAACTCTCATCAATCACGCAGATGCCCATCTCGTCCGCCAAATCCATCCAGAAACGAGGCATGACGTTGGCGTGCGGCCGGACCGAATTGCCGCCCATGCCCTTGATCATTTCATAATCCTGCCAGACATACCGGCGCGAACAGACGAAGGGACCGAACGGGTGACCGAAGTCGCTGAAGAGCTGGATCGGCTGACCGTTGAGCATCAATTTTTTCCCCACGATATGAAATTGCCGCCAACCGAAGCGGGTGTATTTGCGATCCACGACGCCGCCGTTGCCGCTCACTGTCAGCACCATGCCGTAGAGATTCGGCGTATCCGGCGACCAGAGCTTGAGCTTCCCGCCTACCGGGACTTGCAGGGTCACTTGAGCGGTGCCGCCGGACGGAACTGTCACGCTTGCGCCGGGCAGAGCGAGGACGGGCGCGTCCAGTTTCCATTTCGGCTCGGGAGCGGACAGCACATCGGTGCCCGCCAGATTCACCCAGGGCGAGATGTCGCCGCCGACCTGCACGCTTTGCGGCTGGGTCGTGTCGTTCCGCAGCGTCACCTGCGCGAGCAGGGTGTCCTTGTCGACCTGAGGCTGGATGAACACGTCGTCCACCCGCACGGCCGGCAACGCCCACAGGTACACGTCGTTCCAAATTCCGACGAGATTATCCGTGTTCGAACCGTTCGGATACGTGCGCTGCTGGCCGATCGGGTAATCGGGACTGATGATATTGAAAAGGTTTCTTTTGCGCACGCCGACGAGCACTTCGTTGTCGGCATCGGTTTTCACCAGGTCGGTCACGTCGAAATCGAATGGCAGGTATGCGTCGAAATGCGATCCGGCCGACTTGCCATTAACGATGACTTGGGCGTCGCCCGCGACCGCCTCGAAATGAAGGATGATGCGCCGGCCCTTCCAATCCGCCGGTACGTGGAACGTGCGCTTCAGCCATCCCATCTTCACCCCGTTCCACGATGCGGGATAACTCGGATAATAAAGTGAATCAGCCGCGTAGGGCCGTCCTGTTCCCACGCCCGCATCCGGCCCGTTTCCCCAGTCGTTCACGTTCCAGGGCGACGGAATCTTGATCGGCGTGGACTCCCACTTGTCCTCCGTGGGCTGCGCCAGGTCCGGCGGCGTTCCGGTGCCCTCCTTGTAGCCATCCGGCACCGCCACGGGCTGGAATTGCCATTTACCATCGAGACAGATTTCATCCCGGATCGGCTTTTCCATCGGCGCGACCATGCCTTCCGACGGCGCAAAAGCGCGGGGAAACTGGACTCCGCCGTCTGCAAAACCATGGACGGAGGTGATCAGAATGACGCCGAGAGAAAGCCAGCATCTAAAAAGTCTCTTGTCGGTCATGGTGTTGTTCGAATAGGTCGGATGTTTCTGTCAGAGCGCGGAATACTCAATAAGCAGGAACTCGCCAAAGACAAAAAAGTTGGAAACGTGTTGATCTATATGCAGCAAGCGATTGAGCCGTCAATACTCCGGGCTACGACCAGAGGTAGACTCCTTCCAGGCTCCTCGAATTAAAGCCGCAACTGTTTCCGATCCGAGGGGTTTGAACTAGACCCCATGCATACCCGGAAACTTGCTTCGCTTCTCGCGATTGCCTTTCTTTTCTCGCCTATTCGGCTTCCTGCCAACGTCCAACTTCCCGCCATTTTCGGTGATCATATGGTTCTTCAGGAAGGGATGAAACTTCCCGTATGGGGCACGGCCGATCCGAATGAGGCCGTTACCGTCAAGGTGGGAGGAGAAACCGCCAGCACCACGACCGGCGCTGATGGCAAGTGGCGCGTGAACCTATCTCCCCTTCCGGAAAAATCAGTTCCCGTGACCCTGACCGTCACCGGGAAGAATAGCCTTACCTTCCAGGACGTCCTCGTGGGAGACGTCTGGATTTGCTCCGGCCAGTCGAACATGGAGTTCAATCTGGGCGGTCACGGTTTCGGCGGTGCCGCGAATGCGGCCGATGTCGTGCCAAAGGCCAACGATCCCCAGTTACGGCTCTTCCTTGTCGCTAAGAATGTCTCCCTTGATCCTGTCCCGGACGTCAAGGGAACGTGGCAACTGTGCACGCCGGAATCCGCTTCGCCCTTTTCGGCGGTTGGTTACTTCTTTGGCCGCGATCTGCGGAAGAATCTCAACCGTCCCATTGGCCTCATTGGCACCTACTGGGGCGGCATGCCGGCACAGGCCTTCACGAGCCTTCCCGGCCTGCAGAAAGATCCCGAGCTGGCCCATTATGTGGAATACGCCGCGAAGCTCCGGGCGGACTTGCCTGCGGCCACGGCGGCTTACCCCGCGAAACTGGCGGCCTATCAAGCGCAGGTGGCAACCTGGAAGGCGACGGTCGGCCCGTCCTACGAAACCGCTCTCGCCAACTGGAATTCCGCCGTGAAAGCCGCTCAGGCTTCGGGTCAGAATCCTCCGCGGAAACCGAAGCCCTCCTCACCCGCGCCCCCCGCCCCGGCAGCGATCAACGGCGGTCCTTCTGCTCCGGCTAATCTTTACAACGCCATGATCTTCCCGCTCATTCCCTTTGGGATCAAGGGGGCCATCTGGTACCAGGGAGAATCCAACGCCCCCCAGGCACTCGAATACAGGACTCTTTTTCCCCGCATGATCAAGGATTGGCGGGAAAACTGGGGCGAAGGCGATTTCCCCTTCCTCTTTGTACAACTGGCCGCGTTTAAATCTTCCGCCGTCCAAAACTGGCCCTACCTAAGAGAGGCGCAACTCATGACGCTGTCGCTGCCGAATACCGGCATGGCCTCCGCCGTGGACATTGGCAATCCCATCAATATCCACCCCACGGACAAGGAAGATGTCGGCGATCGGCTGGCCCTCGCGGCTCGCCACGTTGCTTATGGCCAAAAGGTGGTTTATTCCGGCCCCATCTACCAGGCAATGACGAAGCAGGGCAGCTCGATCAGCCTGACTTTCACACAGAAGGGAAGCGGTCTCATCATCGGCGCTGCGCCTTGGACAGCGCCCGGCATGCAGCCCCTGTCCACCGATAAACTCGTCGGCTTCACCATCGCCGGCGAAGACAAGAAGTGGGTCCCGGCCGACGCAAAAATTGTGGACACCAAGGTCATCGTCTCCAGCGCGCAGGTGCCGGCACCCGTGGCCGTCCGTTACGATTGGGCCAACGCACCGCAGGGGAATCTCTATAACAAGGAAAACCTGCCCGCTTCGCCTTTCCGCACCGACGACTGGCCCGATCCCGCCATGGGACCAATCATCCCCGCAACTCCACCCAACCCGGCGAAATAGCTCGTTTGATCTATTGAGCTTGAGGACCTCAAGCCCCAGGCATCGTGCGGCCTGATTTCTCCCGTCGAGGTGGCTAGAGGAGTCCGGCGAACTAGACCTTGTCGGTGAAAAAGGCGGTGAAGAGTTCCTGGGCCTTCTCGATTTCCTCGGCGACCATGGTTTCCAGATCAAGCTTCTTTCCGCCTTTGTTCAGCCAAGCCACCTCGGGACTGGCGAGGACATGTTCCATGGTTTCGGGACAACGGGCGAAAAGGTCGATCTGGCTGGCGTCGGCCAGGCGATCAGCCACGCTCATGATGATGGCAAGAAAGAGGGGATTCTGGGTGGCGACAGCCGCGGTGACCGATGTCACCAGGCTTTGCCGGTGGTGGTAAAGGACCGCGTCCACCGCCCGGGGCGGAAGAGAGGACTTGGCGGCGATGGCGGCGCCCATGTTGGCGTGGCTGAAAGGAAGGATTTCATGCTCCGCATCGGCGATCCGGCCCTTGTAGTTCCATATCTGGTCAAATTCCTCGGGCGCATAGGAGGCGAGGAAGAGCCAGCCGACATCATGAATCAGGCCGGCCAGATATTCCGTTCCATTGGTGGGGCCGTAAACCGATGCCATCCGCTCGGTCATGCGGGCAACGAAGATATTGCGCAGCCAAAATATGTCCCAGCCATCTGGCACGCCCAGGCCGGAAAACTGTTCGAAGACGCCGGCATTGAAGACGAACTCCCGGATACACTTGAATCCCACAAAGCGGATGGCCTCGGATACGGTCGTGGCATTAGCCCGATAGGCGGCCGAATTGGCCACGCGAAAGATGCGGGAGGTGAGAGCGGGATCCAGCAGGATAATCTCCTCGCAGTCGGCGAGCGTGCTCGACGGAGAATTCACCAGCTTCCACAACCTCCCCAGGGGACTTTCCGCAGCGGGAAGAATCTCTCCCTTGGATTGGAGGAGTTCCACAATTCGGACACGCAACGTCTCCTTGGCCGGGTCGGTCGAATGGGGGAGCAGGTTCTCGAGCACAGAGGCAGTGCGCAGACCGGATGAAATAGTAGGTGATTCCATCGGATTATATGGGCCGCGCCGGGAGGCTGAAGACGATCATGATCCTCTCCCCTGAGGAGATACAGCAGAAAATCAAGCGGGCGGCGGTCGCTTTACCCCCGAGAAAATGTCTCTTTTTTGTTCAGAAAAGCGGGACACTTCGATAGTGAGAGGACAAGTTGTCCCGGAAAACTGAGGCAGGGATGGAATAACCGAAGCGTCGCAGCCCGTCTCCAATGCGGAGTTACCTGCCGTGACGCTGAGAAGGGGGCTTGGAAGCTTATAAAAATGATGGCGCGTTCTGCCATGTAATTGGCGCGTACCGTTACTCCACAATCCGTCTGGCCGCGATAAGGTTTGAGAATCCTGACCGCGGATTCTCCGTGGTACAGGACAAAGGAATTCTCAATATGAATAAAATCTGGTTTGTGACGGGTAGTTCGCGTGGTCTGGGTCGGGCATTGGTGGAAGAGATTCTCGCAGCGGGCGACAAAGTCGTGGCCACGGCGAGGAAGCCTGAAGAACTTGCCAATCTGGCCAAGATCCATGGTGACAAGATTCGCATCGTGGAGCTGGACGTTACTTCGTCCGCGGATGCGGAGCGGGCGGTCGCCGAGGCTGTCGACGCATTCGGGCGTCTTGACGTGGTGGTGAACAACGCCGGCTATGGTTTCCAAGGCGCGTTCGAGGAGATGACGGCTGATGAATTCAAGGGGCAGATCGACACCAACTTTTGGGGAGTTGTGAATGTGACGCGCGCGGTCCTTCCATTCCTGCGCAAACAAGGTCACGGACATATCCTCCAGATCACGTCGATCGGGGGTCGTCTGGGCATTCCGGGCTTCTCAGGTTATCACGCGGCCAAGTTCGCGGTGGAAGGATTGAGCGAGGCCCTGGCCCAGGAAATCAAGCCTCTCGGCCTCAAGCTCACGGTCGTCGAGCCCGGCGGCTTTCGCACCGACTGGGCAGGTGCGTCCATGGCGTACGCCAAGCCCATCGACGCTTACGCGTCGACCGTTGGCGTGATGCGCCAGGCGCTCGAGCAGCGCAACGGAAGTCAGCCCGGTGACCCTCGCAAGGCAGCCCAGGCGATGCTCAGGCTGGTCGACCTCGCGGAACCGCCGCTGCGGCTGCCGCTGGGAAACGATGCGATGGCCTTTCTGCGAAACAGTTACAAGAACAGTGCCGACGAGCTGGAACGCTGGTCGAAGATCACACAGTCGACTGATTTCGACGGACTGGCCGTCTCGAACACGACCCACGAGCTTCTGGAACTCGTGAAGGGAAATCGAAGCTAAGGAGCCTCACCCGCATTATATTCAACCCGGCATGAATACGTTCAAGATTCCCCGTGCGTTTCAGACCGGGTTGAAGGCGGCGGGTATCGATCCAGCCATCGTCCTGCGCAAGAGCGGTCTCCCTCTTACGCTGTGGAGTTCAGGCTCAGGCATGGTGACGACCGAGCAGTTTTTCCAGCTGTGGCGTGCCGTGGAGGAGTTGAACGATGATCCGGCATTGGGACTGAAGCTTCCGAAGCTTGTTCCTATCGAGCAGCATCACCCCGCCAGCATTGCGGCGCACCATGCCCGGACCTTCCGTGACGCGCTGCAACGCTTCGCCCGCTATAAAATCCTCTGCTGCCTGGAGGAGGTGCGTTTTTCCGAGACCAAGGAGGAGTGTAGTTTGGAATTTAATTGGATCATGAGCCGGGAGCCCGCCCCGCGGCTCCTGCTTGATACCGCATTCATGTCTTCGCTCGAGCTGGGTCGACGTGGTACGCAGAAGAAGCTCCATCCCTTGCGGGTGGAGTTGAAACGGAATGCGGAACATCGGGATATTTTCGAGGAGGCCTTCGGCTGTCCGATCAAGTTCAAGGCGCGGCGGGATGCCATTGTCTTTCGTGCCCGCGATCTTGATCTCCCCTTTGTCAGCTACAACGCCGAGTTGCTGGAGATGTTGACGCCCCAACTGGATCGTCAACTTGAACAACGCAAAACCCAGCAATCCTGCAGCGACCAGGTCAAGTGGGTGCTCAAGCGCATGCTCGGCGGCCCGCGTCCCGAGATCAACGATGTCGCCAAGGAATTGGGCATGAGCAGCCGAACCCTCCAGCGCCGCATCACCGACGAGGGCGCGAGCTATCGGCAGCTCTTGAACGATTCCCGCCATGAATTGGCGCGATTTTATCTGAAAGAGCCCTCCCTCGGCGTGAGTGAAATCGCTTACCTGCTCAGCTACGAAGACCCCAGCTCCTTCTTCCGTGCTTTCCATGAATGGGAAGGGACCACGCCCAGCGAGTGGAAGACAGCATCCCGGCCGCGAGGCATTAAGGCGTGAACGTTCTTATTTTTGGAGCCACCGGCATGGTGGGCCAGGGCGTCCTGCGGGAATGCCTTCTCGATCCCGACGTGCACGTCATCAAAACGGTCGGACGAACCGCCACGGGCGTCGTCGACTCCAAGCTGGAAGAAATTGTCCACCCCGATCTATGGAACTACTCCGCCATTGAAACCGGGTTGACCGATTTCGATGCCTGCTTCTTTTGTCTCGGAGTCTCCTCCGCAGGCATGTCGGAGGCTGACTACGATCGCATCACTTATGGAATCACGATCGCGGCAGCGGAGACCCTGTCCCGGCTCAATCCCCGGATGACTTTCGTCTTTGTATCCGGGGCGGGCACCGATAGCTCGGAAAAGGGGAAAACGATGTGGGCCCGGGTGAAGGGAAAAACTGAAAACGCCCTGATCCGCACGCCGTTCAAGGCGGTCTACCTGTTTCGCCCGGGAATGATCCAGCCGCTGCATGGGATCAGGTCCAAGACTCCCGTCTATCGCTGGATCTATAATATCCTGGGTCCGATCGTGCCTCTGCTTCGAAGAATCTTCCCCCACCAAATTACGACCACGGAAGAAATGGGCCGGGCCATGCTGGCCGTGGCCAAGCAAGGCGCACCTAAAACGATTCTGGAAAGCGCGGACATCGTCTCGGCAGCGCAGGCCTGAGCTCGCAAGGAGGGCTCAACCTTGCGCAATTGGTCGGCTTGAGCAGGATATTGCTACTGATGAGTGCGCCCCAGAACCGTTCCAGCGCACTGTCTGGGCCTCAAGGAGCGCCGGAGGCCGCCGTGAAGCAAATGTTGCCATGGCTCGTGGCGGTGGCGTTCTTCATGCAGGCGCTGGATACGACGATCCTCAACACGGCTGTGCCCGCCATAGCGAAGGCCCTCACCGTCACCCCGCTGAGCATGAAAGCCGTGCTCGCGAGCTACACGTTGAGCCTCGCCGTCTTCATCCCGATCAGCGGGTGGATGGCGGACCGATTCGGAACGCGCCGGGTGTTTTCCTCCGCAATCGGCATCTTCACGTTGGGTTCCCTGCTTTGCGGCCTCTGCACCAATATCCATGTGCTCGTCGCCTGCCGGGTCCTTCAGGGCGCGGGCGGCGCCATGATGGTGCCGGTCGGCCGGCTCACGCTGATACGGACTTTTGCCAAGTCGGAACTGATCCGCGCCATGAGTTTCGTGGCCATCCCCGGCCTGATCGGTCCCATGCTGGGTCCCATCGCCGGAGGGCTCATCGTCGCTTATCTGCACTGGCGGGTCATTTTCTTTCTCAATGTGCCGATTGGCCTGGCCGGCCTGTATGTCGTCTACCGGCATCTACCGAACTATTTTGAAAAGGCCACCCATCCGCTCGACATCCCCGGGCTCATGCTGTTCGGAACCGGCATCGGACTCCTGTCCTACGTGCTGGAGATTTTCGGTGAGCACACGCTGGGCTGGCCCGTGATCGGCGGGCTGCTGGCTCTTTCGACCGCGTTGCTCACCGCCTACGGCTTTCGGGCCACCCATACGCCCTTTCCTCTGCTGCGGCTGACCCTGTTTGGCGTCCGGACTTTTCGCGCGGCCGTCAGCGGCAGCTTTTTCACGCGCCTGGGCATCGGCGGCATCCCGTTTCTCTTTCCTCTTCTCTATCAGGTGGGCCTCGGATTCACCCCGATCGAGTCCGGCCTGCTCATGGTGCCCCAGGCCGTCGCCGCGATGAGCCTCAAGGTGGCGATGCCCCGCATCCTGCGCTTTTTGGGTTATCGCCGCGTCCTGGTCTCCAACACCGTGATGATCGGGCTCATGATCCTGCTCTTCGCGACCATCGGGGCCGGAACGCCCGTGTGGCTGATCGTGATGCAGCTCTTCGTTTACGGATTCTTCACGTCGCTCCAGTACACGAGCATGAACACGCTAGCTTATGCCGACGTCAGCGGGGAGCAGGCCAGCAGCGCGAGCACGATTGCGAGCGCCACGCAGCAGATGGCCATCAGTTTCGGCGTGGCCGTTTCGTCCCTGGCGGCGGCGTTTTTTGTCCCCGACCGCCTTCACACCACCGGGCCGGAAATGGTCCACGGCATTCACCGGGCGTTCCTGGCCCTGGGTGGATGGACGATCATTTCCACCCTGGTTTTCCGCGAACTGAAAGACGATGACGGCGAGAATGTCAGCCAGCACAAGGTGGCGGCCCAGATCGGTGACGGTGTGACCAGCATCCAGGCCACTTCGCTCCAGCGATCCTAGGCGGGAAATAGATGGAAATGGCAACACTCCCAGGGCATCTCAGGCTCCCGGCTGATCGACGATCCCCTCATCGGACGAAGGGCGCGCGAAGGCATCCTGCACGCGGGGCGCCAGGACGCCCCAGAGAAAGAATCCCAGGATGGCCAGGAGCACCGCTGCCTGCGGCCACGCGCCTTGGGCAATCAGCGTGGCGAGGAAGAAGCCGTAGATGAATCCGGCGAGAAGCGACCAGGCCTTCTCCTTGCCGGTCAGGGCGTGGCGCGCGAACCGATCCAGGAGCAGGAACAAATTTCCGAATGAGCGTCCGAAGCCGAACACGGCGAGGTAAAGCGCGACCACGACGAGGCCCCAGCGAACGCCTTCGCTGCCGAACTCCGTTCGCAGCGTGACGAGGACCATCCGGTAGCCGATATAGATCGCCAGGAAAAAGAGGATCCGCATCTGGCGGCGATGCCGGCTGATCCACGCGACGAATTGGAAATAGAGGCGATAAATCCAGACGCGCGAGTTGAACGCGTGAAGCAGGCCGCGCCGCGCGTAGTCGGATTGGGGGTCGAGCCGCAGAGCCTCGAGGAAATGCCGGTTGGCCCGGCGATAATCGCCCGCCTGCAGCGCCGTCCATCCGGCATTGCATTGGGTCATCGCGTTGTCTGGATTATGGCTGAGGAGGCTGGCCGAGATCCCCTCGCTTTCCTGCAGGCGCCCTTGCTGGCGCAGCGCGATGGCGAGAAAATTAGTCGCCACTTCATTTCGCGCATTGATGGCCAGCACGCGCCGCGCGTGGGCCTCGGACTGGGCCCAATCGTAAAGGCGATTGTAGGCGCGCGACTGCGCATTCAGGGCGAGGATATGATTCGGGTTCAGCTCCAGCGCCTGGTCGGCCACCGCGATTGTCTCTTTGTGCCGGTCGAGATTCCCGAGAATCCAAGCGCGCAACGCGAAGGACCTCGCGCTATTCGCATCGAGGGCGATCGCGCGATCGATGACCTCCAGCGCCTTTTTGGCGTGCCCGTCCCAATTACAATAGCAAAGCGCCAGCTCGTAGTAGCCGTCCGCATTGTTGGGCTCCTGCCCGACGGCCTGCTGCAGGTAATTTTCCGCATCGGCGTACCGGCCCTGGTCGCGCAGCAATTCCCCGCGCCTCAGGCACGCCTGGAAGCCGGAGGATGGGAGCTCACTCATATGCTTTGCTCACGTTGCCAACCTTCCGTCCCGATCCAATCCCTATTGCGGCGCGCCTTCTTTCGCCGGACCATTCAGGCGGTCCGCCGTCATCTCCCGCCGCGAACGCCAGGCATCGAATAAATGCGGGACGCAAACACCCAGGCCAAAGAGCAACAGGTAACCGCCGACCAAAAAAAGCAGTCCTTCGAGCTTGGTAAACGCCAGGACAACCAGCACAAGAATTGTCGAAGCACCGGTCAGTCGGGCACGAAATCGTTCCTTCGCCGTAAGCGCACTGCGGCCGGCAGGATTGAAGAGCAGAAAGAAATTACTGAGAGGCTGCAGCGTCAGCGCAATGATCATGTAGAGGAACGCAAACCCGAAAATGATTCCCCCCGTACAGATTCCCAAAATGAAAATGAGGGCCCTCAAGCCGCCCGGATTTCCGGAAATCGCCACCAGAAAGCCGCGGTTGAAGCGGTAGAGCCAGTTTCGCTCGCGCAGCGACTGCAGGAGACCGCCTCGTGCGAAATCGTAATGGGGATCAGTGCGCAGGGATTCCAGGAAATGTTGCCTGGCGCGCAGAGGATCGTTCGTCTTCAGCGCTTCGTAACCGGCGTTGGCATGTCCAAAGGCATCGTTGGGCGTGAGGGCCAGGATTTGAGCAATGATGGCCCGACATTCCGGGCCGCGATCCTGAAGCCGGAGCGTCTGGGCGAGAAGATTGAGCGCCGCCGTATCGTGCGGATGGGTTTCCAGCATGAGCCGGGCCGACTGCTCGGCGTCAGTCCAGCGCTTCAACTTGGTGTAGGCGTTCGCCTGAGCCAGCAGCGCGATATGGCACCAAGGGTCCATTTGCAGGGCGCGCTCCTGGGTTTGGAGGGCAGCCAGGTGCTGTCCAAAGTTCGACTGGAGATAGGCCTTGGTCCCTATGTAATGAGCCGAGTTCGGCGCGAGGGAGATGGCTCGGTCGATCGCCTGGAGAGCCTCCGTTTGTCGCCCCGGCAATTCACTTTTCGCCATGCCCAGTTCGAAATAGGCTTCCGGTCGGTCCGGATCGGCTTGAATGGCGTCCCCCAACTGAATACAGGCTTCAGCGTTTCTTCCGCTTTCCCGCAATAACCGTCCCCGCGCGAGATGGGCCTCGTAAGCGGGCCGATCCATCATTTCTTGATTCCGAGAAACGCGAGGATGTCGTTATAGAAACCGCTTTGGTTGGCGTAGAGCGCGTAATTCTTCGCGCTCTCGAACCAGGCCTTCGTCGACGGCTGCATCGACTTGGCGGCGCGGATGAGATCGTCCGTGGTGATGGGGACGATGCGATTTTCGCGCATGGCGATGGCGAGCTTCTCCTCGCTGGCGATGTCGAAGACGGCCTTGAGATCGGCCCCGGAGAAATCCTTGGTCCGCTTGGCGAGCGCGCGGGCATCGAGCTTATGCACCGGCTTCCCCTCGGCCATGAGTGCGATGATGGAGGCGCGGGCGTCCTCGTCCGGCGGCGGCACGAAGAGCACGCGGTCAAAACGGCCGGGACGTCGGAACGCGGGGTCGACCTGCCATGGGGCGTTTGTCGCCCCGAGGACCAGGATGCCCTCGTTGTTGTCGTTGCCGTCCATTTCCGCGAGGAACTGGTTGATGACGTTGCGCCCGGCGCTTTGCTTCATCGTGGTGCGGTCGCTGGCCAAGGCGTCGACCTCGTCGAAAAAGAGGATGGCGGGCGTGTTCTGGCGCGCGAGTTCGAAGATTTTGTGGAGATTCTTTTCACTGTTGCCGAGCCACATGTCGAGCACCTGGTGGATGCCGATGCTCAGGAACGTGGCTTTGATCTCCCCCGCCGTCGCGCGGCTGAGCAGCGTCTTGCCGCAACCGGGTGGGCCGTAGAGCAGCACACCGCCGCCGATTTTCTTGCCGTACTGGCGGAAGAGATCGGGATTCTTGAGCGGGTGGATGATCTTCATCCGGATCTCCTCCTTCACCGCGCTCATGCCGCCCACGTCCTCGAACTTCACCTTGGGCCGCTCGAATTCCACGGGGAGATCAGGATGCAGGTTGGAAGGCGAGTCATCCCGGGAATTGGAGCCGTAGGAGTCCGGCCCGCTCTCCTCGTCACCGTCGGACTCGTTTGCTTCCGCGGCAATGGGGCGATTCGTTTCTTTCGGCACCGGCGGCGGTTGCGGTGTCGGCGCGCCGCCCAAATCCTTCTCCAAGCCCTCGTCCCGGACATCGGGATCGGCCTGCCGGGCCTTCGCATAATACTCGCGGGCCTGGTCACGATGGTTCTCGATGAACGCCAGCCGGCTCAGCAGCCGCCAGACCGCGCCGTTTTTGGGATGTGCTGCCGCCAGGGCTTCCGCGCGCACCACAGCTTCTGATAAATTGCCCTCCTGGTAAGCGGTTCGGGCAACGCCGAGAAGCGCGTTTACATTATGGGGATCGTGCGTGAGCGCTTTCTGAAAATGCTGTTTGGCTTCCTCGAAGAGGAAATGATCCAGGCACCCATCACCAAGCAAAAGAAGCAGCGGAACATTGTCCGGCGAAAACGACACGGCCTGGCGCAGGCTATCCAAATGGGCGCTCATGAGATTCTCTAAAGTCTAGAGCGACAAGTCGCCCGGAGTAACGTCCGATTTCTTGGGAAGCTGCCATCGGCAAACACTGATCGCATCATCCTGCACGGCAAATGTATTGATCAGTGGGCCGCCTGCCATACTGTTTTTCGATGCCGGTTCTCACCGTCCGAAACCTGGCCAAGAACTATGGCTCACTCGCGGCGTTGGACGGGCTCAGTCTCAGCGTGGAACAGGGGCAGGTGTTCGGCCTGCTGGGGCCCAATGGCAGCGGCAAGACGACGCTGCTGGCTATTCTGCTCGAGGTTATTCATCCGTCGGGTGGCAGCTTCACGTGGTTCGACGGCGGGGAAGGCGAAAAGGTGCGCAGGCGCATCGGAGCGTTGCTGGAGACGCCGAACTTTTATCCCTATCTCAACGCGGACCAGAATCTTTCCCTCGTGGCTTCCATCAAGCGGAGACCCAATCCGCCGATTGACGAGCTACTCGACCTGGTGCAGTTGAGGGACCGACGCCGGTCCGCCTATAAAACATATTCCCTGGGGATGAAGCAGCGCCTGGCGCTCGCGGCCTGCCTGGTGGGCGGACCCGATGTCCTCATTCTCGATGAGCCAACCAATGGTCTTGATCCAGAGGGCATGGTCGAGATGCGGCAGGTTATCCAGAAAATCGCCGCGCAAGGCAAAACCATCATCCTCGCCAGCCACATTCTCGATGAGGTCGAGAAGATCTGTTCGCACGTCGCCATCATCAAAAAAGGGAAGCTTCTCGCGACCGGCGCGATGGGCTCGATTCTCAGCGATCAGCCCACGGTGGAAGTCGGAGCGACCGACATCGAGAACCTTTACCGGCTTCTTTCCTCGGTTCCCCTGGCCCGGAAAATCTCGCGCCAGGAAAACCGGCTGATCCTCGAATTGGAGCCGGGGCGAATTCCCGAGGAGGTGAACCGACTCGCCTTTGAACACGGCATCGTGCTCGATCATCTCGTCTCGAAGCGCCAAAGCCTGGAAACGGAGTTTCTGGAGATCACCCGAAAATGAACCCGCTGCTTTTGCTGAAAATCGAGTGGTGCAAGTTCTGGCCGAGCGGAACATTCCGCGTGTTTATCGGGCTGTATGCCGGTTCTTTTGCCTTGGTGATGTTCCTGGCCCGGTCGATGGGACAGAACATGACCTTCACGTCGAACGGCGCCGCCAGCCATCCCTTGGCCGGCCTTTTCGATTATCCAAACAATTGGGCGCTGCTGGCCTGTATTGGCAGTTGGATGAATGCCTTTGTGCTCGGTTCGCTGGGAGTTTTCCTGATCACCATGGAATTCAGCAATCGGACTCTTCGGCAGAGTGTGATTTTTGGCATGACGCGCCTGGAGGCGGCGGTCTCGAAATTGGTTTGGGCCGTGGCGCTGGCCCTGTCTGCCACCCTGTTCTATCTGGTGCTGGGATTCGGAGGGGAAATCCTCGACGGAAACCTGGGACTTCCGCCCGTGGGTCAGGTTGCGTGTTTTGGGTTACAGGCGCTCGGTTATCTTTGCCTCGGTAATTTGATCGGACTCTTGATCCGTCAGACGGCCATCTCGGTCCTGACCTACCTGGCGTACGTGCTCTTTTTGGAAACGGCCTGCCGTTGGTTCTTTTATTTTAGCGTGGCCAAGACGCGGCTGCTTTTGTTTCTGCCCGACCAGGTGCTGGGGGCATTGAGCCCCTTGCCCGTTCCCGAATCGGTCAATCACGCAATCAACTCGAGCCCCTTGACCAGATCACTTTCCACCGCGGAAGCCGCCGTGGCCGCCCTCATTTATATCGGATTATTTGCCGCGCTTTTCTGCCGAAGGATTATTAAGGCCAATCTCTGAATTTGCTACAACCTGTATTCGACAGGCACGGTGACATGCCGTCCGGCGAAACTGTCATTATGCCAATGCTCGCGGATGAAGTTGCGGGTTGAGGAATCCAGTATGGAAACGCCGCTGGAAGCGATGACTTCGACGTCCGCAGCCGCACCGCTGGCGTCAAACTGGATGCCGATCGAGACCGTGCCCGTCTGGTGATGAAGCCGTGCCTCGTAGGGATAACCCGGCTGGGGAAAGCCGCTGCTGCCCACGACCAGCTGCGACACGCTGGCCGAATCGCCCGTGCCGGTGGCCTGGGGTGCGGTATAACGCGGCTTGCTGACGTGCACCGGCTTGGGCTGAGGCCGAACAGGCACGGGGGGAGGAGGAACGACCTTCGGCTTGGGCAGCTCGGTCTGCCTGATGAATTCCGGATTGATCGTTGGAGGGGGCGGAGGAAGGTCCTCCGGGCGCAACAAGACCTCGATGCTCTGTTCCGGCGCCGGACCGGACTGGGCGATGGAACCGCCCTCAGCCATCAATTGTTCGATCGTTTTGACGTGGGTCAGGAACGCGATCAAAATGATCACGCTGACGACAAACAGGTGGAGACCGAACGACCCCGCCGCTCCGTGGCGGAGAAAAATCTGCTCGGCCGGATACCGGGTGAGACTGGCAGGATGAGCCATGAAGGTAGGCAGCTAAGGATGGGAAGCAGGGGCCGTCGTGTCCGGCGGAGGCGCCAGTGAAACTGCGGACGTGGAAGGTGCCGGCGCCGCTACGGACGTAGCCGCTGGGGCGTTCGCCGCCGGTGCGGAAGCACTCGGCGACGCTGACGCACCCAAGGCGCCAGGCTCGCTGCTGATGCTGAAGGCGACTTTCTGGAATCCGGCCGCGCGCAGTTCCCCGAGCACGGCAATGACGTCGCCGTTGCGCGCATCCTTGTCCGCCGAGATAAGGAACTTCTGGTCCTTGTTCTGGATGTAGAGCTGTTGCAGCCGGGCCAGCAGCGCCTCCTTATCCTTGATCACGTCCTTGTCGATCTGCACCTGGCCTTCCGGATTGACCGAGACGGAAAGGAAGTCCTCCTTCTTCTCGATCTGGGCCGTGGGCACGTTGGTGGGCAGGTTCACCTTGAGCGACTTCACGCGGATCTTGTCGATGCTCACCAGCATGAAAGCGGCGAGCAGGAAGAACATGATGTCGATCAGCGGGATGATCTCCAGACGACCCCGGCGGGCGGGCAGTGGCGAAATAATCTTCATGCCGCAGGCTGGACCTGGGTTGAGCCGAGCCACTTCTCGCGGTTGACGTCCTCGCGCGAAGCGATGGCCGTTTGCAGCAGCACTTCCGTATTGGTGGCGGCGGTCTGCAACTCGAACTGGAACTTGGCGACGCGGGCCGAAAAATAATTCAGCGCGATGAGCGCCACGACCGCAATGGACAAGCCGCAAGCCGTGGCAATCAGCGCCTCCGCGATTCCACCCGTGATCGCCTGCTCGGAAAGTTCAGCGTCGCCGAGCTTGAAGAAGGCGCGCATCAGACCGGTGACCGTGCCGAGCAAACCGAGCAGCGGGGCCAGCGTCACGATGGTATCCAGCACGACAATAAACCGGCCGGCGCGCTCGATCTCGATGCCCGAGGCGATCTGCAGGGCGCCCTCCAGCGAGGCATGATGATGATTCAGGCCATGATAAATAACCTGCAAACGAGCGTCGTGCGATTGCCGCGCAATCGTCGAGGCATCGACCACATTGCCCTCTTCCAGAAAGCCGAAAACCTGGTCGAGCTTGGCGTTGTCCCGCTTGCGGCGATGGGCATTCCACCAAATGGCCCGCTCCAGGATGACGCTGATGGCGACGATGGAAACAGGAAGGATCAGCCACATGATCCATCCGCCTTTGGTGAAATATTGAAACACGATATTGTCAGTCATAATTTTCTGGGGAAGCGGGAGAATGAGTTGTTACGCCTTTTATTATCTATTAATCCGATAGATTTACATATATTTCGGCGATACGCCAAGAAAAAAGACAGGTTATTTCAAGAATGCAAACCGGTGCAGCGTGCAGCGACACCAACCTAAGCGCCTATTAATTAGGCAGATACCACCTAGCCTGACTCATCTCGAGGAAACTCCCCTCGATTTCGGATTAAATCTCGTATTCCAAGATGGAGCGCTCGCCGAGCTGCTTCGCCTTCTGCACGAGCTGATCCAAGGTCGTTTGATCCAGAATCCGGGCCGTCGAATCGCGCACGTCCTTCATGATCCAGCGGATCACGCACTGCTTTTCGTCCGGGCAATCTCCGCACCGCGCGTAGGCGGTCTGACTCACGCAGGGCACGGCCGCCAGGGGGCCGTCGATCAGGCGGATGATGCGGCCCACGGTAATCGTATCGGGCGAACGTTCCATGAAGTATCCGCCCTCCTTGCCCTTGCGGCTTTGGAGAATGCCTTCATTTCGAAAATCGAGCAGGATCGCCTCGAGAAATTTTCGCGGGAAATCCAGCGTTTCGCAGATGTTGCGAATGGGAACCGGTCCCTGGCCCTGCAGCTGGGCCAGATAAACCAAGGCGTGAATTCCGTATTTGGCCCGCTTCGAGAGCATTTTCCCAGATTAGAGAAATTAGCCCCGAGTACAAGTTGCTGATAGACCTAGTGGGATATCACTGAAGATTGAACTCTCCCAGGATTTCATCCCGGATCCTGATGAACTCCGGGTTGTCCCGGTCGCGCGGGCGAGGCAGGTCGACCGGAATCACCTTGCGGATGCGGCCTGGCTTGCTCGACAGGATGACGACCTTGTCGCCGAGGAATATGGCCTCATCGACATCGTGGGTGATCATGACCATCGCGATTTTTTCGCGGTGCCAGATTTTTTCCAGCTCCTTCTGCATATAGATCCGCGTGAGGGCATCCAGCGCACCGAGCGGCTCGTCCAACAGCAGCAGGCCCGGCCGGTTCACCAGTGCCCGCGCGATGGCGGCCCGTTGGGCCATTCCGCCCGATAACTGGGCCGGATAAAATTTCTCGAAGCCTTTCAGCCCGACGAGTTCCAAGTGGTCCCGCGCGATCTGGCGGTTCTTCCTTTTGTCTTTGCCGGCCAGACCGAATGCGGTGTTCTCCTCCACCGTCAGCCACGGCAGGAGCCGCGGCTCCTGAAAGACGACGCCCCGGTCCACGCTGGGCCGGTCGATCCGCTTTCCGTGAATGGTGATGTTTCCTTCGTAGTTGGATTCCAGCCCGGCGATCAATCTCAGAAGAGTCGTCTTGCCGCAGCCGCTGACCCCGATCAAGGAGACGAATTCGCCGGGAGCGACGGTCAGGTCGATGTGGTCGAGCACCACGATTTCCCCCGCGTCGATCTTGAAGCGTTTGCTGACGTTCTCGATCTTCAGCGTTCCCGGGACGTTCTTCACGATCCGCATTCCCGCACGCGACGCCGGGGCGGCATTCGCTTCTCTTTGGTCTGGGGCCGTGGCGTGCATCGTCGTCTATTTAACCTGGTTTTGAACTCCGGTGTAGCTGGTCCAAAAATTTTCCAGCCCGAGTTCCTTGAGGGCTTGTTCCTGGAAGCTGTCATCGACCCACTGATTGACGTCGAAGGTGCTTCGGACGATCCCCACCTTCTTGCAAAGTTCGAGGTCCTGCTGGATTTTTTCGTGAACGAAACCATCGAGCAGCGGGGTGCTGATCGACTTGCCGGTACGTCCGTCATATTCCTTCTCCAGGCTGGTCACAGGAATGCCTCCCCTCGCCCAAAACTCGAACATCTTCGACCGATTGGCTTCGTCAGAACCCCATTGCGCCGCCTTCACCCACTGCTTCACGATTCTCTCGGTGATCTGCGGGTATTGCTTCACAAAATCTTCCCGGGCGGTGAGCAGGCTGATGTTCTTCCAGACGTCCGGATCGTTCTTGGTGTCGTAGAAGATTTTGACCGCGTTTTGAATGGAGAGATGGGAAACATCGAGCACGTTCTTGCCCATCACGACATCGACCTGCCCGGATATGAGAGCTGAAATCGCGTCGTCTCCCGTGATGTTCAGGACCTGGACATCCTGGAGAGTCAGGCCATTGGCATCGAGGATCCGGGCGAGGAAGAGATAGGTCGGGCCGCCGACCATGGTGGCAATCTTCTTTCCTTTCAGGTCCTTGAAGCTGGCGATCGTCGAATCGGAACGGACCGCGATGTAGTTGTTGCCCCGCACCCCGGAGGCCGAGACGATTTCCACCCCGATCCCACTGGCCTTGGCGATGATGGCCGACATGTCGCCCTGGAAGCCAAAATCAAGCGCGTTGCTGGCGAACGCTTCGTTTTGCGCCGGGCCGGCGCCTTTGTAGAACGACCATTCGATCTTGATATTGTCTGCCTTGAATTCCTGTTCGAGGAGACCCAGGTCCTGCAGAATTCCCATCGTATTGTTCGTCTGCGGCGGCCCGAGGCCGCTCGAGCCGCTGCCGATCCGGATGACGGTCGGCTTCGCTTCCTGCGCGGCCGCAGGCTGAAGTGAGCCCGCCATCCCGAGCACGCCCATCAAGAGGAGTATCGCGCGAAATTTCACGAAATGGCCTCCGCCAATTCCCGCCCGATGGGCTCGTGCTTCTTTTTCCTGATGAGGGAGTGAACGCGTGGAATCACTTCCTGCGCGAAAAGCTCCTGCTCGACGATGAGCGGAGAAAACGTGAGCAGGAACGTCGTGACGCCAATGTCGTAAAACTCAACGAGGCGTTTGGCGACCGTATCGTAGCTGCCGACGAAGCCCGCGGCTGTTCCGCCGCTGGCCCCGAGACGCCGCGATTCTCCCGAGTTCGGCCGCGGATTTCCATGCTGGGCTTTCGGGTCAACCACCTGTTTCCGGCGTTCTTTTTCTTCCGCGGAAACCGTTCCCAGGGTGTCTTCCAGCGAGTCCAGGTACTCCTCGGCTTCCCGGTCGGTCGCCCGCGTGGCGACGAATCCGCCGGTCCCGAAATCGATGGGTGGCGCGCCGTGGCGGGGACGACTCGACACATCCCGAATAAGGTCCTTCGCTTCCTGGATATCGCGTCCGCGAATCAGGTGGGTATCGACCAGCTCGGCCATGAGGGCGCGCGCCGGTTCCGACTCGCCTCCCGCATAGATGTAGGGACGCTCGCGATGGAGCCGCGCGGGCTTGAGGTAGTAATCGGTAATCTGAAAATTTTCGCCCTTATGATTCACGACTTCGCCGGCAATCAGGGCCTTCACGATTCGCAGCCACTCCCGGCCATACGCATAACGTTCATCATGCTCCGGAAATCCGATTCCCGAATTGACCAATTCCGGCTTTGACCAGGCGTTGATGACGTTGAGCGCAAATCGGCCGTGGCTGATGTCCTCGATTCCAAGCGCCAACTTGGCCAAGACAACCGGGTGATAGAGCAGCGGCTTGATCGCGGCGATGATCTCAATCTTGCTGGTCAGCGCGGCGGCGGCGGCGGACGCCGTCCAGGCTTCCAGGACTTCGTCATCGTGCTTGCCGGCACTGGCGATGGTGTGTTGGGCGAAGAGGATCGTATCGAAGCCAGCACGCTCGGCGCTGAGGGTGACATCGCGGGCCAGGTCGAAGCGGGCCGTGCGGGGAATCGTGGGATCGAATACCCAGTCGCCATAGTGAGGGGCCCAAACGCCAAATCGGGGTTTTCTGCTCATAGAGTTATGTTTCTTTTGGTTTTTGAATTAGAAGCTGTAGGACAGGCCACCGCTGAAATTGCGTCCCTGGCCGGGGGTGTAGACGGCGCTGTCAGTGCCGTTCGCATTGGTAACGGGCGAAACGATCGCGGCATATCTAACGTCTTGCAGATTGTCGGCCTCAAAAAACACCTCCCAGTGCTTGCCGGGCGGCGAATAACCCGCCTTCACACCGAAGATCGCATAGGCCGGGGCCCAGATGGTGTTGGCGTAGTCGGCGGCGGAGCGCGTCAGGGACGCTTCAAGGGTCGGTCCAATGTGGAAACCGCTCGAGTGCTCGAATCGCAGTTCGGCCTGGTAGAGATGAACCGGGACGCCCGCGATCTGGTTGTCATTCAGATGAGGATCGTCATCGAAGTTGAAATGATTGAAGGTGTAGGACTGCTGGAAAACCAAGCGGGTGGGTGGGTGCTTGGGATCCGGTTCCCAGAGAGAATCCCCCGTCAGGCTTTTCCTGGACGAATCCGACTCCTGCCACAGGACGGTATCCAGTCCGGCCTCGATCCCCTGGTGAATCGTCTTGTTCGCATTGGTCGTGGCGGTCACGGTCGGGGAGACGTAGGTGGTCAACAGCTCATGCTCGATCCACGAATTGTAGAGGGCCAAATCCCAGCGAAAGATTCCGGACTCGCCCCGCGTTCCGATTTCGACCGTGTCGGAAATCTGCTTGTCCAGGTTAAGCAACCCGGTAGGTGATGAGGAAGCGCCCCCGGTCCTGACGTAACTGCTGCCATAGGGCGCTTCGACGGTCCGGCCGGCATTGAAATAGACTTGGGACTGGGGGGTGAATTCGTAGCGGAGCCCCAAGTCCGGCACGAAATCGTAGTAGTCCTTGTTGATAGAGGTCTGCCCTGGAGCGAGGCTGTCGACTTCGACGCCACGGTGCACGGCCATGCCGGCCACGCCCGGATTCACCCAGAAATTGGGAATCACCTCGAGATCGTTACTGAGCACGAGCACGTTGTCGCTCCCCGCAAATTGGCTGGTCCCGACGGTGACTCTCGCCGCGTTCAGGAATTGTTCCTGCGACGGAAGAACATTGTTGCTGAGATACGAAACCTTCGTGTTGCTCTGCAGGTCGCCGAAGAGGGTATCGCTCCGTTTGTAATGGATCGAACCATTGAGGGCGTATTGCTTGAAGATGGTTTCCGAGGCGGGCGTGCCCGGATTGACATCTGGGTCCTTCTCGAACAGCGCTCCCCAGGAGACGCTCGAATCGTTGTCGATATTGAGCACGGTGTTGCTCGCGATCTGAATGCCTTCCACGTCCTTGCGTTCCGGCGTATAGGCGGGAGTCTGGGACTGATTCGGATTTTGCTGGAGCTGCGCCCAGGTCAGCTGACCGGGGTTTTGCTGATACTGCTTGGAATATTCGACATTGAGCCGCGTCGATAAGTCCGGCGTGATCTGGTAGCCAAGGTTCACGATACCGCGCGTGGCAAACCCAACCGAACCGTCGCGGAAACCGCTATAGTCGTCACGAGTGACGCTGGCGTAGTAATCGAAAGGTCCCACGACTTCACCGGAGCTGATCTGCTCCTTGAAGTAGTCGCTGCCGATTTCGGAGCGGACCTGAAACGGAGAGGCATCGTACCCGGTCTTGGTCACGAAGTTGATCGCACCGCCGATCGCTTGCGGACCCCAATCGGCGAAAGCCGACTGCCCGCGATAAATTTCGATATAGTCCAACGCGAGAGGCTCGAGCACCGCGACAATCGGATAACCCGATGAAGTCTTGATCGACTGGCCGCTGATCAGGAGCTGAATACCCTGCGGAACCATGGTCGCTCCCCGCTGAATGCCCGAACCGCGAATCGAGAGACGCGCCTGGTCCTCACCGTTGTTTGACTGGGAAAGAACGCCCGGCTGGAAACTCAAGGCCGAGCTCAAGCTCGAAATACTGTTCTGCTGGATTTTGGTGCCCAAAACGAGGCTCGTGGCGCCCGAGATCGCATTCAAGTCATGCGCGGCAATATCGGTTGAAGTCAGATCGCTTTCCGTGACAACGACGGTACTGAGTTGAGTTGAGTCCGTGGAACTTGGTTTAGCCGCGCTCCCCTTCGACTTGGCCGTCGAGGCCGTCTTGGCCGAAGGAGCAGCGGGGGATGCAGCCTTCGGAGCCTGGTCCGAAGGAACCGGAAGTGGGCGGGCGGGAACAGGAGCCGTGGTCGCGGTCTGCGCCTGGAGAGCGCCCGACGCAGCCAGCGTCAACAAGGTGAGAGGCAGCAAACGTGATCGGAATTTCTGACGGAGTCTGGATTTGGGGATAAAAAGAGGAGAAGAGTTCATTATATAAATTCTATGGATTTAGTAGGATATAGGCAAAAGAGCGTCAAACTTATTTTCGGAAACTCGGGTCAACAGTACCGGGATTCGTTTGGGCGATAGGCCAAAAGAGCCTCGCTTTCAATCACTTCGATGAAACGTCCTGAAGGAGATTCCTGGCGCAAAAAGTTTTTCAGATTATCGACGAAAGCTTCCTTTTGCGCGCCCAGACGCTCGGGGGATGTACCGGAATAGGATAGCGCGCGGGCCTCCAGCTGTTCCACCGAGGTTTCAAGTCTGCGCACCACGGAGATTCGCTCCAGGGAAGAAAAAGAAGACTTCAGGAGCACGGGCTCGTGACGGGCTTTCCGGGGACTGGAACTTCTGGCGACATCGCGGGCGGGATCGTTTTTCTTAAACGAATCGAGAAACTGGGTATAACGCGAGCGCCAGGCATTTTCCGGAAGATCCAGGTAGGTATCGCTGAAGAGCGCAACCGCTCCGTCCGGCTCAATCAGGGCGTCGAGACTTTTCAGGGTCGCCTCGCGATCCATCCAGTGAAAGGAGCGTCCCATCGTCACCAGCCGGAACTTTCCGAGCGCGGCCCCCAGGTCGTAGCTGCTTCCCTGCTGAAAGGTGACGTCGACTCCGCTTTGAAGCGCATACCGTTCCGCCGCCGCCAGCATCTCGGGTTCAGGATCGATTCCAACCACCTCTCCGGTCAAAGGGCGAAAGGCGACCGCGAGGAAGCCGGGACCGCAGCCGAGATCGAGCACCCGGTCGTCGGGCCCAATACCGACATGCTCGGCGATTCGCTGGACGAGTTTGGACGGATAGGGGAGACGGCCCTGGAGATAATAATCAGCCGTTGATTTAAAACGGTGAGGATCGAAAGGCGGCGGAGAAATGAGAGCGGCGGAGGACATGAACGTGAGGCGGGATGATGCTCGAAAGATGCGACGACTGCGCTGGCCCGGTTCCACACCGGGCCAACATCGATCGGCGGTCTGAATTTTTTTAGACGGCGGTAGGCGAATTCTCCACCGCGGGACGGGACGGACGCCAGATCGCGTGCTCGTACTTGGACCGGTCAAACTCGGGTGGCGCGGCGGGCTGCGTGGATGGCGCGGCTGACGGATTCGTCAGGCGACGCAGATGCGCCTCGGAGTCGGCGAAGAACAGATCGCGGGAAATCGCCGAAACCAGCCGGGGGATCTCCGTGTTCAGGCCCGGAACATCGCCCACCGGCCGACCGAAACTGAGCCGGCCGCTCGAGTTGTAGGAGTGTATGTCCTTCAGGTAAGGCGCGCGGCCCGGTTCCCTTTCGACGAATTCATAAGCGGGCCCGAGGTAGGGAAAGAGTCCCATCTTTTCGGACGCTTCCTCTGCCGGCGGTTCGTAGCGGTCCCGCCAAAGGGCGATTTCCGGGGCGAAATCCTGCAGTTCCGGCCGGCCCTGAGGATCGTACTGATAGCCTGTGGCGACGATGGCGAAGTCGAAGAGGAACGACCCGTCACCGGCCTCGATGGCCACCTTGCCGTCATTTTCACGCACCGCATTCCACGGCGCGCTGAAGTGAAGGTAAAAGTTCTTGAAGCGCGCGGCCCGCAGGACTGAATCGAAGGGGATGCCCGCACCCGCCTTGCCCTGCTGAAAATGCAGGGTCCAGCGGTCGGCATCCGGCAGGAGATGAAAATTATCATGGATGCCCGCGAAATTGCGCGCCGCCATTCCTCCGCCGGCCTTGTTCACGGCGCCAGCGAGATCGGGGCGGTGGTAGAAGAGATGGACCTCCTCCGCGCCGCCTTCCAGCGCCACGGCGGCCGCATCGAAAGCGGAGGTCGCGGCACCGAGGATGGCGATCGACTTGCCCTTGAGCTTGGCGAAATCGATTTCGTCGTCAGTGTGGGCGTAGAGATGTTTCGGCAGGTTGTCGCTGACCAGCGATGGCGTGTAGAGGCTGCCGCAACCGATGACGCCGTTGGCCAGGATGATTTTGCGGGCCGTTTCGATCTTCTCGACCCCGTCAGCCACCAGGTGCAGCCGGAAATGGCCGTCGGCGGGTTCGATCCGCAATAATCTCGTGCGGTACCGAACGGGGACATCGACCATGCGGTGAAACCATTTCAGGTATTCGGCCCAGTCGGTGCGGGCGATTCGGCCAATGGCCGCGTAGGCCGCTTCGCCATGCAGCGTCTCGTACCAGGTTTGAAAATTGAGGTCCGCGATGCCGATCTCCGGTCCCGTCGCCGCTTTCGGCGTGCGCAGCGTGACCATCCGCGCCTTGGTCAGCCACACGCCGACGCGATCGGCCTCTGCCCCATCGATCACGGTGATATTCGAGATGCCGATCCGCCGCAACCGAAAGGCGGAAGTGACTCCCACCTGCCCGCCTCCAATGATGAAAACGTCCCAATCCACGCCGGGCCGGGGCAGGACCCAGTTCTTGGGATCGGCGCCCAGCCGTTTAAGGGCACGCTTCGCGGCGAGATCGGGATTACCGGGTTGGAAGGCGGTTTCAGTGGAGGAAAGGTTGCTCATGGCGGTTGAATGGAAGGCGTGTTACGAGATGAAGAATATCTATCAATTCTATAGAATATAAGTTATAAACGGCAAGGAAGCCTTATGTCCAATATTAATTCCGCCTTTTTGCAGAAACCCGCGAGCCGGGACGAATCCTTCGTCCGGGTGGTCGCCTCAAATGGGAACCTCGGCAAACGACCCTGGTTCCGCGCTCGAACGGGGACGGCCTTGGCCCATTTCGCCCGGGACAAGGCGCTGGCATTCATCCTTCCGGCTCTTCTCCTGGTCGCCTGGGAAGTGGGCTCGCGGATGGGATGGTTTTCCTCCGTCCTTCTTCCCTCTCCCGAGAGGACCTTTGGCACGCTTCTCGACCTTCTGCGCAGCGGCGACCTGGAGCTCAGTTTAAAGATCACCTTGGGACGCGTCATCGCCGGGTTCCTTGTCGGCAGCATCGCCGGGTTCGTCGTCGGCGCAGCCATGGCTCTCTTCAAAAGCGTCGACCGATACGCCGGCCCCTTCTTTCACGCACTCCGTCAGGTTCCCATTTACGGCTGGATGCCCTTTCTGATCCTGTGGCTTGGCGTCGGGGAAGTCTTCAAGGTGGCGTTCATCGCCGTGGGCGCCTTCTATCCCCTGGTCCTTAATACCTACGAGGGGATCAAGGCGGTTTCCCCCCACCACCTTGAGGTGGCGAGCGTCTTTGAATATGGCAAATTCAAGCTGTTCCGGAAGGTCATCTTTCCGGCGGCGCTGCCCTCGATCTTCACGGGAATACGCTTCGGCCTCGGCCATTGCTGGATGCTGGTCATCGGCGCCGAATTTCTGGCCTCCACCAGCGGGATCGGCTACCTGATGGCGTGGAGCCGCACGCTCATGCAATCCGACGTCGTCATTTCCTGCATCTTCACGGTCGGCGCGATCGGGTTCCTGATGGATTGCCTGATTCGGGGCCTTGAACACCACCTCCTGCGTTGGCGCAGATTCACTCTTTCCTCATGATGAAATCCCTGTCTCTCCCGCTTCGCTTCGGCCAGCCCGCGGTCCATTACGGCCGGGGCTTTCTCCTTCCACTGATTCTCCTGGCCGCCTGGTGGATCGTGGCCCGGTTCCACCTCGTATCTGCCCTTCTGCTTCCCAAGCCGGAGGCGGTGGTCGCCACCTTCGTTACCCTGTTCCAAAACAATCTCCTTTGGTCGTCCCTCGAGTGCAGCCTGGAGTTGGTCGTTTACGGCTTTCTCCTCGGCGCGGGCGGCGGGCTGCTCTTTGGGACCCTGATGGGCATGTCGCGGACGTTGGAAAAGATGGGAATGCCTCTTTTCAATGTGATCCGGCAAGTCCCCTTGGTGGCCTGGATTCCGTTGCTCATTCTCTGGTGCGGCATTGGCCAGCCCGCGAAGATCATCTTCATCGCGGTGGGCGCATCCTATCCGGTCGTACTCAACACCCTGGCGGGAATCCGGGGCGTGCCGAAGGACTATCTCGAGGTCGCCCATGTCTTCCAATACAGCCGGCTCAAGCTCTGGAAACGGGTGCTGCTTCCCGCGGCGCTTCCCTCCATTTTTACCGGCATCCGCCTGAGCCTGAGCAAATCCTGGACGATGGTGATCGGAGCGGAGGCCTTCATGGCCAATGTCTCGACCGGAATCGGCAATCTGATGGTGGAAGGCGGCGAGCAGTTCAGGATGGACGTGGTCATCGTCTGCATCATCGTGATCGGCGTGATCGGGCTGGCGATGAATCAAGCGCTTCGCCTCTTCGAACGGCATTTTCTGCGGTGGAAGAGCGGCTTCAACGTCGAGAACGCCTGACGCCCCGCTTCATCAGAGCGGGGCGGGTTTGACCTCGTGAAGGGGACCGAGCCGCCGCAGCGCGGGAGAGATTTTCATCACGGTGCAAACGACGAGCAGCGTCCCGATTCCCCCCGTCACGATCGCCGGAACCGCGCCGATCCATTGCGCCATGAGGCCCGATTCGAATCCGCCCAGTTCGTTCGAGCAGCCGATGAAAAGCATGTTGATCGAGCCGACGCGTCCCCGCATCTGGTCGGGAGTGACGAGCTGAAGCAGCGTCTGGCGGATCACCACGTTCAAATTGTCAAAAACGCCGGTGAGAATGAGCATCCCGATGGAAAGCCAGAAATTCCGGGAAAGACCAAAGACGATGATCGCGCCTCCGAACCCAATGAAGGACAGGAAGAGGACGCGCCCCGCCCGCCGCCACGGCGTCCGATGCGCGGTAACGATGGCCATGGTGATGGCGCCAATCGAGGGCGCCGCCCGAAGCCAGCCGAATCCCGCCGGGCCGACATGGAGAATGTCCTTGGCCACCACGGGCAGCAAGGCGGTCGCGCCGCCGAGAAACACCGCGAAGAGATCGAGGCTGGCGGCGGTCAGGAGCAGCTTGGTCCGGAACAGGAACCGGACGCCCCCGATCAGGTCGTGCAGGGTGGCCGCCTGCACCGGACGCTCTCTCTTTCTGATCCGCAGCAGGGAAAAGAAGATCACGCAAAGAACCGCGCAGCCCGCGGCCGTGAAGTAAACCACGGTTGCTCCGCCGCTTGCCGCGATCAGGAGACCCGCCACCGCCGGCCCGATAATCTGCGTCAGCTCGAGGAAGGTGCTGCTCCAGGTCATGGCGTTTCCCAGCGCCTCGCGCGGGATGACGGAGGAAATCAGCGCCCCGATCGAAGGCATCGTGATCGCCCTCGTCACTCCCAGGAAAAAGAGGCAGACGTAAATCAAACGGGGATCCGCCTGCCGGAGCGAGATGATGCCCAGGCTGATCGAAGCGCAAAAGAAGATCGCCTGCCCGCAGAGAATGTTCACGCGCCGGTCGTGTCGATCCGCGAGATGCCCCGCGGGCAGGACCAGGCAAAGCATCGGAATGATGCTGACCAGACCCACGTAGGCCAGCGCCAGCTTCGAACCCAACCGCTCGTAGACCTGCCAGCCCACCGCGGCCATCTGCATCTGCCAGCCGACCATAAAACTAATCCGTCCTGCGATGAACAGGAGATAGGACGGCACGCGGAGGGCGGCATAGGGATCGTGCTTGGAATAGGTTTGGACGACGGGCGCGGCGGTAGCGGTAAGACTCATGGTAAGGGGATAGGTATTGACGGATTTCTGGATATGTATTAATACCCATAGAGTTAGTAGATAATAAAAACAATAACTCAAATCCTAAAATCCACCCTTATGTCCACCACACTTGCCGAACCTCCTTCTCACTCGCTTTCCACCCAGCCAGCGCTCCTTGATGCCTGGTTCACCCGTTGCCCGACACTTACGGCTTTCAGCCTGGCGATCCAGCTCGGCTGGCTGGAAGACGAGTTCGCGGGCGATGATTCCATCTCCTTCCGCGCCCTGCAGACCACCAACGATCCCAAGATTCATCAATCGCACTACGCCCACACCCAGAAGAATTCCTTCCGCCACGGCGGCAGCTATCCGGCGATCTGGGCCCAGTCGAATGACGCGAATACGCGGGTGATCGGCCTTTCCTGGACCCCCTCCCCTCAGCGCATCCTTTCGCTGCCCAATTCGGGAATCAACACGGTCGCGGACCTGAAGGGAAAGCGACTGCTATTGGTTCGCCGGCCCAACGAGGACATCGACTTCATCTCCGCGAGTGCCCTGCGTACCTATGAGGTCGCCCTGGCCAGCGCGGGGTTGACGTTGAATGACGTGACGATCGTCGACCACAACATCGAACGGTCCCTCGTCAGCGATCGCGTTCAGTACGGCAGCCCCAAGTATGTGACCTTCTCCAAGACCCGCAAGACGGGACGCGGCACGGAGAACATCTGGGGCCTGCTGAACGGCGAGGCGGATGCCATCGTCGGTCCGGAGAACCTGATCGAGATCCTGGGTCTGAATGTGGTCTTCAGTTCCGACACGCTCCCTCCCGAGGCGCAGACCAATAACGGCACCCCGCAAACCTTCGCGGTGAATGCGGAGTTGATCGAGGAACGGCCGGACTTCGTCGCCCGCGTCTACGTCCGGGCGCTGCAAGCGGTGGAATGGGCCAGGAACAATCGTTCGGAAGCCATCCGCATTGTGGCGCGCGAACAAGGCCGTACGGAACTCCAGGTCGACGAGACCTTTGGCGACACGTTCCAAACCGCCATCGAAGTGGGCTTGAATCCCAAGCACATCGAGGCGCTGCGTACCGTGAAGGATTTTGCCTTCCGCCACGGCTACCTCGAAAAGGACTTCGATCTCAACAACTGGATCGATCCCCGTCCTCTCCGTGCCGCGCAAGCCTTGCTCGAAGAGCGCCGGAAAACCGCCGCGTATCGGGCCGAGGTGGCTCCCCGCTCCTCCGCCATTCGCGAGTAGTTGTTCTGAAGTCAACCCTCCGCGCCGCCTCCGTTCGAGGCGGCGCGGACAGGGTCCAGGCAAACAGCAGCCCAAAGAAGTGTAAATTTGCCCTGGCTTACGCCCTTGTATTCCAGGGGAGCCTGGCCAGGAGCAGGCCCATGCCGCACCAGTCGCTGATGCCGGCGAAGATGAGGCCCGCACCGACGAAACCGGAGAGCGCGATAAAATACGGGTGAACGAAGACCGCGAGCAACACCCCGGCGAGAACGAGGGAACCCGCGCCGATGCGCACCTGGCGCTCCAAGCTGATGACCTTGGACGCGCCGCGATCAACGGGCAGCCGGGCATCGATCCAGGCGAGCGTGCCGCCTTCCACAACGACGGTGTTATCGATTCCAGCCTGCTTGAACTTTTCCGCGGCCTTGGAGGCGCGGCCACCCGAGCGGCAGAGCAGGTAGGTCGGAATCTCCCGGTGAATCTGGCCGGAAACGAGAAGCTCCCCGGGATCAAGCTGGTCGAGGGGAAAGTTCCACGCCTGCGGAACGTGAACCTCCGCGTATTCCACCGGCGTCCGGACATCGACGAGAACGATATCCGGCCGAGTTTCAATGAGGTGCTGAAGATCGGACGGTTTGATGGTCTTCATGGGATTTCACGTGATCTATTTTCGGAGCTGGTGCAAGGCCCGCGTGAGAACATCGACTTCTTCGCGGGTATTGTAAAATGCCAGCGAAGCCCGAACGGTTTTCTCCACGCCAAACCGGCGCAGCGCGGGTTGGGCGCAGTGATGCCCTGCCCGGGCCGCGATGCCCTGCGCATCCAGATGCTCGGCGATCTTTTCCGGCTCATAGCCGGCGATGACGAACGAGAGCACGCTGGCCTTGTTCGCCGCTGTGCCGATCAGGCGCAGGCCCTTCACGGACTGAAGTGCCTCGGTCGCGTAAACCAGGAGCTCATGCTCGTAGGCTGCAATTGCCGGAAGGCCGACGTTCTGCAGATAATCAACTGCCGCTCCCAGTCCGATCGCGCCCGCGATGTCGGGCGTACCCGCCTCGAACTTCTCGGGAGCATTTTGGAATGTGGTCTTGGCAAAGGTCACGTTGCGAATCATGTGTCCCCCGCCCTGCCATGGCGGCATCGCTTCGAGCAAGGCCGACTTGCCGTAGAGCGCGCCGATGCCAGTCGGACCAAAAACCTTGTGGCCGGAAAAGACCAGGAAATCGACATCGAGCGCCGTGACGTTGACCGGCATGTGGGGAGTCGATTGCGCGGCGTCCAGCAGCACGGGCACGCCGTAGGCATGCGCGATTCCGATGATCTGCTCCACCGGATTGATCGTGCCGACGGAGTTCGCCACGTGCGTGACGGAAACCAGCTTCGTCCGCCCGCTCAGCAGCGAGGCGAACTGGTCGAGGATGAGCTCGCCGCGATCGTTGACCGGCGCGACGCGGATAACCGCGCCGGTCTGCTCGGCGAGCAGCTGCCACGGCACAATGTTGGCGTGATGCTCGATCGTGGTGATGAGGATCTCGTCCCCCTGCCCGATGTTCTGGCGGCCGTAACTTTGCGCGACGAGGTTGATCGCCTCGGTCGTGCCTCGCAGGAAAACAATCTCCTTCGCATCGACCGCGCCGATGAAGCTCCGCACCTTCTCGCGCGCGCCTTCGAAAGCGTGGGTCGCCCGTTCCGCCAGTTCATAGGCCGCGCGATGAATGTTCGAATTATCGCGGCTATAGAAGTGCGACGTCGCATCGATAACCGACTGAGGCTTGTGCGTGGTCGCGGCATTATCTAGCCAGATGAGCGGCCGCCCGTTCATCTTCTGGTGCAGGGCGGGGAAATCCGCCCGGATCGACTCCACGTCGAAGGCCGCCGGCAGAGCTCCGCGGCCCGGCAGCGACGCGTTCGGCAACGATGCCGCCTGCGGCGCCTGACTTCCCTTGAGGAAATAAAAATCCTGGCCGGAGAGGGACTCCGCGCCGTAGGGAATCGCCGCGGGAGCTGATGATCTGCCTGCGGGTTGGCCGCTCTTGTCACCATCCTGCCGATAACAGCGCGGCTCGCCGAACGGATAAGCCTCCTCCGAGCCGGCGGGATGGCCGCCCGAGGCCGACTCGTTCGGCTGGATCGTCTGCGGCGACGAAACCGACTCGGGATGAACGGGCGGAGCGATGACCTGGGCCTCGGCCGGCGTCGGATAATCGCTGATCCCCGGCCCTTTCGTCGCTTGGGATGACTCGTTCGGCGAGTCCGCGAAAAGCTCCTTCGCGAGCCGGGCGATCAGGTCCGTATCCGGGTTAGCGGGGGTAGACGTAGTCATGGTAATTCCCCACCAAAACGTTATCGAGACGCGCGATGGAATCGTCGGTCAGGACAGCGGTCGAGAAGTAACGGGTGACCAGATGCGACGCGATCGAGTTTTCGTTCGTGCCCATGTAGCGCACGGAAAGGCCCGGTTCCACTTCGCCGGTCACGCCCGCCTTTTGCAGGCCCACGACGCCCTGTTCCCCTTCGCCCACGCGCAGCAGCAGGATGCTCGTGCTGCCCAGCGTTCCGCCGGTATTCGATTTGCCGTTGATGAGCAGCTTATCGCTCGGAACCAGCGGCACGCCGCGCCACGTGATAAAGGGCGAACCGAAAAGGCTCACGGTGGGAGGCGGCACACCACGCCGGGTGCATTCGCGGCCGAAGGCGGCGATCGCTTTCGGATGGGCGAGGAAAAAGGCCGGCTTTTTCCAGACCAGGCTCAGGAGCTCGTCCAAGTCATCGGGCGTGGGCGGACCGCTGCGGGTGGGAATGCGCTGCGATGGCGCGACCTCGCGGAGCAGGCCGAAATCGGGATTGTTGAGCAGTTCCCACTCCTCCCATTCCTTCACCGCCTCGACCGTCAGGCGCACCTGCTCGCGCAGCTGATCGATTTTATTGCTGTAAAGATCGGTCACGCGCGTGTGCGTTTGCAGCACGGTCTGGATGGTGTTGAGGTGATACTCGCGCGGGTCTTCCTCGTAATCGACAAAGGTGGTGGGGAGCTTGGGTTCGCCGCCCTGCACGGTCAGCAGGTCGATCACGCTTTCGCCATGTTCATTGGCGTGCGCCTGCGCGTTGCTGCGTTTCTCGAGGGAACGCTCGATCGCATCGCGAATCGCGGCCTTGCGTTTCAGCGCGTCGAACTTCGTCCGGTCCAGGCTCAGCACGGTTGCGTCGGTCAGTGCCCGGATGGCGGGGGATTTCAGCGAATCGTCGAGCAGCGCGCCGTCGCCGAAGAAGTTGCCCTCGCCGAGCAGGCCCTGTCGCAGCTTGTCGCCGTGCGGTCCCGTGACAGCAAGCTCCAGTTTGCCGCGACCGACCACATAGAGCTTCTTCGCGCCGTCGCCTTCCTTCGCGATCGTCTTGCCCAAATCGTGATGTTCGGTGACGAATTCGGCGGCAATGGTTCGCAAGGCTTCGTTGTCGAGTCCGCTGAAAAGCGGAATGCCGCGCAGGCTTTTCGGTTCGACGTGCGCTTTCTTCCCGTCAATTTCAACGATGACCAAGCCGGCCTTGTTGACGAGAATTTTCCGGCGATTGACGCGATAGACGCCGCCATCGACATCGATCCAGGGAAGAAGCTTGTGCAGCCAGCGCGGTGTGCGCGCCGCGTTTTGTGGCACCGTGACGGTTGCCGTTGCGAGATTGCGCGCGGCTGTCGCGCTCAGGCTCAAGGAAGAATTGGGGGTCGTACTCATGATGTCGGATCGATTGGTCTAAGGGTTTTTGCGAGACGGTGATTCCCCGCGCAACGCCCGGTCAGGACGCATGGAGGGAAATGTCTCAACCGTTCCCACGTGGGATCCGGTACGAAACGGATGTAATAAAATGCTGCCCGAAAAGGGCAGCTTCCTGTTGTCAGGTCGCAGATTTCTAGAAGCAAGGCGCTGCGATGACAAGAAAAAAGACTTCATAACATTCGTATTTTCAATGGCTTATATCTATATAAATCCAATGGATTTTTAGGAGTAAGCGCAACAGCCTTTGGTGCACTTGCGAGAGAAGGACTAAACGAGATAGTGAAATTCACTCTCCTCCGTCGCCACTAGCTCACTAGTTGAGCGGGGAGGATTTTTTCCCAGAAGCTCGTAGGCACGGCGCACCGCCTTGAGCGTGGCCGAGTAGGCCAGGTCTTCCTCGGGGAAGACGCGGTCCTGCGCCAGCCATTCGCCAAAGCGAAGATTTTGCAGGCCCTTGGCGAAGTCGGGACGAACCCCGGCCAGCAGGACGGTGACGCCGCGAGCCTCTGATTCGCGCAGGAAATGTTCGAGGCGCTCGAGGAAGACGACATCGGGATTCCGCGTACGCTTGACGCGAAGAACGACGTAGCGGATGCCCTCCTTTTCCGTTCGCCGTGTGATCTCCTCAAAATAACGATCAAGCTCGGGCGAGGCGCCGAAGAACAACTCGCCCTCGAGATCATAGATCAGCAGATCGGTCGCCGGAGGGTCGTCGAGGAACCGTTCGCGCACGAGACCTTCCGGCGTGACGATCAACTCGGACGCGCGCAGGCGCGCCGCGCGCGGCACGAAGAGCACGATGGAAAGCGCGACACCGATGAGGATTGAGAATTCGACCGTGATGAAGATCGCGGAAAACGCGGTGATGAAAACCAGCGCCGCGTCGTACCCCGATGCCCGAACGGCATAGCGCAGCCGCTTCCAATCAACCAGACGCACCGCGATGACGAAAAGAAGGCCCGCCAGCGCCGCCTTGGGAATGAATTTCGCCAGCGGCGCGGCGATTAAGAGCACGATGGCAACCGCGACCGCGGCGAAAATACCCGAGACACGGGTCGCCGCGCCCGACTGGTGATTGATCGCCGAGCGGGTCAACGAACCCGAACCGGGCAGGCTCTGGAAAAAGCCGCCGGTCAGGTTCGCGAGACCTTCCGCGAGAATCTGTTTATTGTAGTCGAGCTTCTGCTGCGTTTGATAAGCGATTGACTTGGCAATGGCCAGCGCCTCGAGCAAACCGAGAAATGCGATGGCGAAGGCGCTGCCCGACAAGTCGGGCACCCAGCTCCAGTGGATCTGGGGAACGTGGAAGGCCGGCAAGCTGGCCGGCACGTTGCCCACGACGGAGAGAAGCGTCTTCCCCTGCGCGGACGGAACCGACCACCCGAAATAGGCCGCGATGCTGGCGGCGACAATGAGCGCCGTGAGCATCTCGATTTGCGGAAGGTGGAATCGACGCACCAACAGCCTCAGCGACAGAACAAGGGCAATCGATCCGGCGCTGATGGCGAGGGCGTGAAAATTAACCGGGCCGCCCTGGCTCAGCGTCAACCACAGGCGATAGAGGACGTGTTGGTGGCCGTTGCCCTGGTCATGCAGACCGAGGAAGTTCCCCACCTGCCCCACGGCGATGAGCAAACCAGCCCCCGCCATGAATCCGATGATGACCGATTCGGAAATGTAGCGCGTGAGGTCGCCCAGTTTGAACACCGCGATCAGTATCTGGATGACGCCGACCATGATCCCGAGGAGGAACAAGGCTTCGATGGCCTCGGGATGAGCGGCGGGATCGAGAGTCGCCAGCGCGCTAAAGACGACCAACGAGATCGCGTTGGTCGGCCCATTGATCAGATGAGACGACGAGCCGAAGATGGAGGCCACTAAGGTGACGACGATCGCCGAATAAAGACCATAGCGTGGATCGACGCCCGCAATGAGCGCATACGCCATCGCCTGCGGCAGCGAGATGGCGGCCACCGTCAGGCCCGCGATGACGTCCCTGCGGACAAATTTCCACGAGTAATCGAAGTTCATGATCAAGCTTGGGGCTGCTTGGCGAGAGGATCGGACTGCGGGATTCCCGCCTTTCCAAGCGCGGCCGGGACGAGGAGTTTCAAAACGCGTCGCCAGACCGAAGGAAATAGAATGAGATAAGCCAGAAAGCCGATCCACGAACCCAGCGCCGCTTTCGCATGCGCTGGATTCGCGTCGATCAGGATTTCCAGGACGAACGCGCCAATAAAATAGGGCCCGAGGAAAAACCAGGCCTTTAGGCCGCCTTCGTAGCGCAGGTTTCTCTCGCAGAAAACGATCAACCCTTTCTGCCGATGCACCGGAGTGGAAGTCTCGGAGGTCGGGGAGGAAAGATTCATTGGGAGATCCCTCGCGTCGCGATCAGATGGACAAACCACCGGTTCCAATCGCGGCGCTCGTCACGAGGTGGCCTTGAGAGGTGTGTGGCTGCAACCAACGCTTCCGTTGCTTCCGTTCGCGGGAAATGCGGGCCTGCAAGGCCGGCGGCAGCGGATCGTGAAGGAGAGTGATGGGGGACGGCGGACGATGGGCGAAGTACTGAAAAGTTTTCATGAGTCATTGGAAGGAGAATTCTGTTGGAACTGGGTTGCGATAATTTCGGCGCAAAACGGGGACAGATGTCCCAGGCCGAGAGGTAAGTATCGTGACAGCTACAGAATCCAGCCTGCGCCCGTGCCGAGGCATCACCTGAGCCAGTCGTCAGTCCCCGAAAAAGATTTTCGAGGGCTGCAGAGTCGCTCTGGAAAAAAGCGCAAACCGCGCACGTTGGCTTTGGAGTGCTCATTGAATTATAGGAACTATTACATTTGTCTATGGATTTACTATGCTTTTGATAAGAGTCCAGCCTAAATTGATAGAATCTCCGAAATTAGAGCACCGACTCGAGGGGCAAGTCGTCCCTAAGCCCGTTTTTTTCGATCCACTCCCGGTTATAAAGCTTGGAGATATACTTATGCCCGGAATCGCAAAGAATGGTGACGATGGTTTGTCCGGGACCCGCCTGCCGGGCGTGGCGAACCGCGCCGGCGATGTTGATGCCGGATGACAGGCCAAGAAAAATGCCCTCCTCACGCCGCAACTGCTGGATGATGGTAAAGGCCGCTTGGTCCTCTATGCGATAGGCAGCGTCCATCTCGAGTCCTTCGATATTTTTTGTCACGCGGCCCTGGCCGATTCCCTCCGCAAACGAATCGCCGTCCTTCGTCTCCAGATTGTGATTCGTGAACCACGACCACATCGCCGCGCCGTAGGGATCCGCGCAAACGGCGGCGATCTTGCTATTCTGCTCCCGCAGATAGGTGCTCGTTCCGGCGAGTGTACCGCCCGTCCCAACCGAGGCTACGAATGCAGTGACTCGTCCTTCGGTCTGCTTCCAAATTTCCGGTCCCGTGGTGCGATAATGCACCTGGCGGTTCGCCGTGTTGTCGAATTGATTGGCCCAGAACAGTCCGCGCTCCTCTGCAAGACGTTGCGCGACCTTGTTGTAGTTGCCCGGATCTTTGTAGGGCTTTTCCGGCACCACCAAGACCTCGGCGCCCAGCGCGCGCAGGAGCTGGATTTTTTCGGGCGATTGGTTGTCGGGAATGACGATCACGGTGCGATAGCCCCGCGCCTGTCCCACCACGGTCAGGCCGATTCCGGTATTTCCCGCCGTGCCCTCGATGATCGTCGCGCCGGGCTTCAACTCGCCGCTTGTCTCGGCCGCTTCAATGATGCCGAGCGCCGCCCGGTCCTTGACGGAGCCGCCCGGATTCATGAACTCGGCCTTGCCGAGAATCTCGCTGCCGGTGAGTTCGGACAGGCGATGCAATCGCACCAGCGGCGTGTTGCCAATGAAGTGGGAAACGCCGTGGTAGGGAGAGAGACTCATGATCCAACTTAACGGGCCGGCGTAGCCGTGCCGAGATCAGACCCGCGGGATTTCCAGCGGTTGAGCGAACCGCGAACGCTGGGTCCGTTCGATCTGAACGACCTTCGAGTCCTGGATGATGATCTCGACCGAGCCGTATTCAAGATCGGCGAGAGCACGCAAAATCCGACGGACGATTTCCGCCTCATCCGTCAAGGAGGGGATATTTTTGTTCCTGGCCTTAACCGGTTGTTCGGGGAACTCGATTTTCTGTGACAAGTATAATGTCTATAAATTCAATAGAAAAACATTGCAAGCCTCATTTACCGAGTTCACTTTTAATCCGGCATGGACGAATCCTGGAAACAAACCGTCGCCGACGTGGTGGCCTCTTACGAAGAACTGGGCGGCCTCAATAACGAAGACGTCCTCAACATGCCTTCCAAACGGGCGGTTGGCGCCATCTGCGAAGATCTTTTGCGCGTTCTTTTTCCCGGTTTCCACGATGACGACGCGGTCCGAAAAGGTTCCATTTTCGATCTGACCGAAGAACGGCTTTCCGGAGTCATCAAGAAGCTCGAAGTCCAGGTGCGGCGCAGTGTCCGCATCGGCGATCCGCATCGGCCTACCGGCCGCACCAAGCCCATCTTGCTCAAGTTTTGCCGTGACCTGCCGGAAGTGCGCCGCCTGCTGCACACCGACATCCAGACCGCCTACGACGGCGACCCGGCCGCGCTCAGCCGGGAGGAAATCATCCTCTCCTATCCCTGCATCGAGGCGATTTCGATCCAGCGGCTGGCGCATCGGCTCTATCAAGCCGATCTCCCGATCATCCCGCGCATGATGACGGAGTGGGCACACGGCCGCACGGGAATCGATATTCATCCCGGGGCAACAATCGGTTCTCATTTCTTCATCGATCACGGCACCGGCGTCGTCATCGGCGAAACGTGCCGGATCGGCAAGCGGGTGAAGCTCTACCACGGGGTCACGCTCGGCGCGCGCAGCTTTGCCAAGGATGACAAGGGCCAGATCGTCAAGGGCGGCAAGCGCCATCCTGAAGTCCGCGACAACGTGACGATCTACCCCAATTCCACCATTCTCGGCGGCGAGACCATCATCGGTGAGAACTCCACCATCGGCGCCAACGTCTTCCTCATGCACAGCGTGCCCGCGAACTCCCTCGTCGTGCATGAACCCAAGCAACTGACCGTTCTCGATAAATCGGCCAAGGGCAAGGAAGCGCCGCTGGAATGGTCCATTTAAATTGCGATTATTCGCAATGTTACATGCAAATTTGCTAATTCGGTGTTTCCTTTGGGGACACCTATGAATACCAAACGATGGGGCATCGCCGCCGCCGGCGTCCTTCTGCAAATCGCGCTCGGTGCCGTCTATGCCTGGAGCGTTTTCCGCAAGCCGCTGGCCGCGCTCTATAACTGGACCATTCCGCAGGTCACGCTGACTTTCACGATCTGTATTTTCGTCCTGGGCTTCGCCGCTTTCTTTGGCGGGCTCTGGAATGTGCGCAGCGGTCCGCGGGTTGTCGCGATAACCGGCGGGCTGCTCTACGGGCTGGGCACGTTCCTGGCCAGTTTTACGAATGGCAATCTCTGGTGGTTGTATCTTAGCTATGGGGTCATCGGCGGCATCGGCATCGGATTTGCCTACATCATTCCGGTGGCGGTCCTGCTGAAATGGTTCCCGGACAAACGCGGCTTGATGACTGGCGTCGCAGTCGGTGGCTTTGGAGTGGGTGCCTTGGTTACCGCTCCCATCGCCACGCACCTGATCCAGACGGTCGGGGTATTATCGACGTTCGCCTATCTCGGCGTGGCCTACCTGATCGTCAGCGTGGGGGCCGGTTTCTTCATGCAGAATCCGCCCGCCGGATGGACTCCCGAGGGATGGACGCCCAAGATTGCGCCGGGCGCGCAGGTCACGCGCGACTTCACCCTCGGCGAGGCGCTCAAGACCTGGCAGTGGTGGGCACTTTGGCTATTGTTGTTCCTGAATACCTCCGCCGGCATTTCCGTCATCTCACAGGAAGCACCCATCTTCGAGGAGCTGGCCAAGGTCACCGCAATTGTGGCGGCCGGCATGGTCGGAGTCGTGAGCATTGGAAACGCGTTCGGGCGCGTCTTCTGGGCCTCGGCGTCAGACTATCTGACGCGCCGCTATACGTTCCTCGCGATGTTCCTCCTTCAAGTCGTCCTGTTCTGGGTGCTTCCCAGCATCACGACCACGGTGCCGCTTACCATAATCTCGTTCATCATCCTCATGTGCTATGGCGGCGGCTTCGGCACCATGCCGGCCTTTGCGGCTGATTATTTCGGCTCGCGCTTCGTCGGACCCATCTATGGCTTGATGCTGACCGCGTGGGGATTTGCCAGCGCTTTCGGTCCGCTGCTCATCGCGCACCTGCGCGAGGCCAGCGGCAACTACGCGAGCGGGCTTCATGTCCTCGCCGTTGTTCTTTTGCTATCGGCCATACTTCCGTTTCTGGTCCGGCCGCCCGAAAGTAAAAAAGAATAGATCCTGGGGCGTCTGCCCATCTCCAGTTCACGGCATTTATCGGGTTCTCGATAGATGCCGCTCCAGCCTGGAAAAGGAACCGCAATTTATTGCGGGCGTGGATTTGCGCTTCGTCGTTATTGAACGACCTTAGTCTATAAGCGTTCGGGCTCCGGCCCCGGAACTCCCAACTCCAAAAGGAATATGAGCAATCACGAAGAATCACCTGCGTCAGCCTCGTCCCCCCTCACAACTTCGGCCGGTCTGGACCGGCGAAAATTTCTCGGCGCTTCGGCGCTGGCCATGGCAGGGCTCGCCCTGTCTCGCGCCAGTGCCCAGGACATTGAAAAGGTCACCATGGCGCAGCACGACAAAAGCATCAGCGACCCCGGACCGGAAAATAAGGACCTGGCTGACATCAGCCCGAACGGTTTTACTCCGCCGCCGACCGACCACGGCGAAGCACCGGAATTCTGGAACTCATTTTCGGTGGCCCACCGGCGTGTCCAGCCCGGCGGCTGGACCCGGCAGGTCACGGTGGAGGATTTTCCCATCTCCAAGGACATCGCCGGCGTGAACATGCGCCTGACGGCCGGCGGCATCCGTGAGCTGCACTGGCACGAAGCCGCCGAGTGGGGAATGATGTTGAGCGGCAACGCGCGGCTCACCGCGCTGGATTACGAACAGAAGGCCTACGTCAAGGATGTGGTCAAAAACGACCTCTGGTTTTTCCCGCCGGGCGTTCCCCACTCCATCCAAGGGCTCGAGCCGGATGGGTGTGAGTTCCTGCTGGTTTTCGACAACGGCAATTTTTCCGAGGGAAACACGACCCTGCTGACGGACTGGCTGCGGCACGTTCCGCGCGAAGTGCTGGCCAAGAACTGGGGCGTCCCCGATGCGGCGCTGGACGATCTCTATACGGTGCCGGTCGAGGGGCTTTTCATCTTCCAGAAAGGAGTGCCCGGCCCGTTGGCGGATGACCAGAAAGCGGTCGCCGGCGACAAGGGGCTGACGCCGATCGCCTTCGATTTTCCGATGCACTCGATGGACCCGACCTTCAAGACGAAATCGGGCGAGGTCCGCATCGTCGATTCGAGGAACTTTCCCGCGACCACGACTAGCATGGCGCACGTCGTCGTAAAGCCCGGCGGCCTGCGCGAGCTTCACTGGCATCCGAACGCCAACGAGTGGCAGTACTATCTCCAAGGCACGGGCCGGATGACCGTCTTCTTCACCGCCGCCAAGGCCCGCACCATGGATTTCAAGGCGGGGGACGTCGGGTATGTGCCGCAAACCTTCGGTCACTATGTGGAAAACACGGGCGACACGGACTTGATCTTCATCGAGATGTTCAAGGACGTCCATTATCGGGATCTCTCGCTGTCGACATGGGTGACGCATGCTCCGGAGCAGCTCATCACCGACCATCTGCGGATCAGCCCGGAAACACTCAAGGCGATTCCCCGCAGCTACTCCACTGTGGTGCCATCCTGATTGACGGCGGAGTATCGGGTCCGATGGGCGGCGAACCCTTTGGAACCAGATTTACGCTTCTCTTACTTTGAAATTCGGTTCCGCCTCTGAAAAGAAGAGAGCGGAGCCAACGGGGCTCGAACCCGCAACCTCCTCCGTGACAGGGAGGCGCTCTAACCAATTGAGCTATGGCTCCTGAAATCCGCCTTGCAGCGGGAGTCGGTCACGGTAGGCGCTTCGCCGCGGGGTGGCAATGCTTTTCCGGCGCGTTGATTTAAGAGGAACTCAACTCCCCTCGCCGCCGGCGGAAGGAGGCGTTTTCTGGTCGGCGGAGGCGAACGTTGCGGGAATGGGTATGTTGCCACCCAAGCGCTCTTGTGCGGTCTTGGGCAGCTCGTCGGGCTGGATGTGGTGATCCCTCACCAAGCCGTCATAAAGCTCGCGCCACGCGGCGACCACCCGGTCGCGCAATTCCTCGCGCGTCGCGTTGGGATCGCACGGAATTACTTTTCCCGCACGGATAAAAACCCGCGGACGGCTCAGCCAGCGGCGCCACGCGTAGACTTGATCACTGCCCAAGATGATCATGGGGATGACCGGAACTCCGGTCTTCTTCCACATCGACATCGTGCCCGTGGGCATCTCGGCGCCGCCTAGCACCGAGCGGGAGCCCTGGCGGATGCCCTCCTCCGGGAAGATCGCCACCACGTTGCCGTCCTTCAAGCGCCTCAGCGCGGTCTTGATCGCTTGGAGATCGGTCTTGGTCCGGTCGATGGGAAAGACATAACTCCACCCGAGCCATGTGCCGAAAATGGGGATCTCCAGCAGCGGCTTGTCCGCCATGAAGTGGATGTAGCGCGGAAACTGGACGCCCATGTACGGCGGATCGAAATGGCTAATGTGGTTGCACAGCAGCAGCGCCGCGCCGGTCTTCGGCACGTTCTCCATCCCCTCATGACGATGGCGCGAGAAGAGACGCGGGATGGCCATCGCGATCTCGCGGGTGAGAAAGTAAAAGAAATGATGGGCCGACTCGCGCATCGTTCCAGCAAAGGCGAAGCGCGCCGTTAGAGCAACCCGCGCGCGCGAAAAAGTTCGGCCAGCCGCTCGACCGGCAACCCGATGACGTTGGTGCGCGAGCCTTCCACGTGCTCAACCAGCAGTTCTCCCTGCTCCTGCAGCGCGTAGGCGCCGGCCTTGTCGAGCACCGGCACGGCCGCGAGGTAGCGGTCGATCGTCTCGTCCGTCAGCGCGCGGAAGGTGACGCGCGTGACCTCGTGGAACAATTCGTCGCCGCCCGCGCTGCCCAGCAGCGCACAGGCGGTGACGACTTCATGTGTCCGTCCGCTCAATGCGCGCAGAAATTCCCGCGCTTCCCGCAGCGTGGCGGGCTTTCCGAAAACGCGCCTCTCCAGCGCGACCATCGTGTCGGCGCCGAGCACCCAGCGTTCCGGCCGCCATGCCGCCCGCGCCTTGAGCCCGGCGTTCACCTCGGCCACCTGCGCGGCATTGAGATTGGGCACGTCGTCCGCGCGCAGTTCGATGACGTCCGCGGTGGCAATCTCACAGGCCACGCCGGCGTCGGCCAGCAGCGCACGCCGCCGTGGCGAGGCGCTGGCAAGCAGAAGCGGCATCATCGCGCTAACCAACCGGCTTTCGGCCCGCATGTCGAGGCCTTGAAATGTAGCGGCGGTCGATGACCGTCGTTGGGATGCCGGAGGGAAGGCCATAAATGCGACGGTCATCGACCGCCGCTACATTAAAAACAGACAAGCCAGCGCGGTGCGGGCTGTGTTAGGATGCGCCCCGTATGCCGTCTGCACGCCGGGAATCATTTCGATTCGTCATTCCATTGGTACTTGTCGTCGTCCTTCTTGCGGTTGTCACGGCACTGTGGCCGGAGGGACGATGGCTGGCAGGACCAACCCTGGTCCTCGTGCTCGGCCTGACGTGCTTTGTTCTCTACTTCTTCCGCGACCCCGAACGGGCCGTGCCGGCCGATCCGGACATCATCGTCTCGGCCGCGGACGGCCTGGTCGTCAGCGTGGAGGAAATGGAGGAGCCCGATTTCCATCTGGGCCGCCGGCTGCGCATCGCTGTCTTTCTTTCCGTCTTCGATGTCCACGTCAACCGCTCGCCGGTCGAGGGGCGGGTGAAGAAGACGACTTACAAGACCGGGCAATTTCTCGATGTGCGCCATGTCGATGCCAGCACGCGCAACGAGGCACTGGCGTGGCTGTTGGAAACCGATCACGGCCCGGTCGCGGTGCGGCAGATCGCCGGGCTCGTTGCACGGCGCATCGTGCCCTGGGCGAAGGAAGGCTCCGCCCTCGCGCGCGGCCAGCGTTTCGGCATGATCCGCTTTGGCTCACGCACTGAGGTTTTCCTGCCCGTGGGCTGCACCCCGTTGGTGAAGCCCGGCGACCGCGTCGAGGGCGCCGCCACGCCCATCGCCCGGTGGCCCCAAAACTAGTCCCGCCATGAGTCCTCCCCGCCACGACGACCCGAGCCGGATTTTTCTCCTGCCGAACCTGATGACGGCGGGAAATCTCATCTTCGGCTTCCTCGCCGTCCTAAAGATTTTCGAGGGCACGCTGCAATACCAGAGCGGCGACGCCACCTTCGCGCAAACCTACGAGACGAGCCTCAAGTTCATCCTCGGCGCGTGCCTGTGCGATCTGCTCGACGGCCGGCTGGCGCGCCTGGGCGGTAGTGAGAGCCCCTTCGGCCGAGAATTCGATTCGCTGGCGGACATCGTGAGCTTCGGTGTGGCGCCGGCGCTGCTCGTTTTCAAGATCGTGCTGGTCGATATCTCCAACCGCATCGGCTGGATCATCGCGGTGTTCTATCTCCTCTGCGGCGCGCTGCGGCTGGCGCGCTTCAACGTCGCCTCGACCTACAACCTCGGCACCGGCTCGCGCAACTTCTCCGGCTTTCCCATCCCGGCGGCGGCGGGGCTGATCTCCTCCATCACGCTTTTCATCCTCTGGCACTACAAGTTCGAGCAGAAGCTGACGCTGGGCAACGGCAAGTACGTGCTGGTCGCGCTGATGATTTTTCTCTCGTTCATGATGTTCAGCAAGTTCGAGTACCCGAGCTTCAAGGGGCTCAACTGGCGGACGCAATTTTCGCTGCCCAAGTTCATGGGCGCGGTCCTGCTGCTCGGTTTGAACATCATCTATTATGAGTGGATGCCGGCGATCATGTTCGTCGCCTATCTCCTTTACGGTTTCCTGCGCCCGTTCATCTCGCGCGCCTGGCGCCGGGAGATCGAGGACGAGGATGAGGTGGCCGATGCAGCGAGTCCCGGGGACGACAGCGGTCTGACCGACGATTCGTGATTGGTGGGAAAGTTGCGCGGGGTCGAAAAAAAATCCTTGCGCGATTTGAATTCGCCCCTACTTTCCGGGTATCGCATCCGATGCGATACATGTTCTTGGCAGCCGGCACGCCTCTTCCGCCAGCTCCCCAGAAGCAGACCTGAGCCGGTGCTTTCCTAAAGCGAAAGCCTCCCCGTAGGCGAAGTGTCTTTCTTTTTCCCTGAGTCGTTCGACTCCTGGCGTGTATCTAAAGCGGATTCCATATCTTATACAAATGACTCGTTTTATTTTAAGTTTGGTGATGGTGTTGCTGTTCGTGGTGGCCGGTTCGGCCTCCGCGTTCGCCTTGGGCAACAGCAAGCGCCCGGTGGCTCCTGCCCCGACTGTGCTCGCCTCGTCGAATTCCTCCACTGAAGCGTCGGCGAAGGCGTCTGCGCCTGCCCATCACTTGGCCCATTCGATTGCTCATGCGGCGAAAACCCGGACGGAAGCGCTGGCCTCGGCTATTCATAAGCAAGCCGTCCGGGCTATATCGGACGCCCAGGATATCGCCGAAGCGGGCGGAAAGGCCCTCAGCATTCGCCTGGCTCGTGTGACCGCCTACTGGTCCGGCGAAGGTGACTACTATACGCGCCATCACCTCAGCTCGACCGGCATTCATCTCCATCAGGGCCATTGCGCGGTCGATCCGAGCATCATTCCCTACGGCAGCGTGGTGAAGATCGATGGCCTCGGCAGCTACCTGGCCGTCGATACCGGTACCGCCGTCGTCTCGCGCCGCGCCGCCCGTGAAAGCGGCCATACCCGCGCCCAACGCGCCGCCCTCGTGATCGATCTTTACTTCGAGAGCCGCCGCGAAGGCGAGCAGTTTGCCGCCAACGGCCCCAAGTTCGCCTCGATCACCTGGTCGAAGCCGGCCCCCGTGGTCACCAACGATCCGGCGGCGAATCCCAGCAGCTTCATTGCTTCCGGGGACGAACCGGCCCGCAGCAAGGATCTGTAAGCATTCCCCGACACAAAGCGTCGTCATTTGGGACGGCCGGAACGCTTCGGTCGATGCGGTCAATTTGAGCCAAATGGCCGGACGGCGTCCGGGCGCTTTAGAATGCGCCGGACGGCTGCGGGGGGTTGGGAATCAATCCGGCCGATTTTCAGAGGGAAAACTCGCTGAGAGAGCATTGAGCCTAGCAAGGCGCATTTTGTGAAACAAATGTTTGAAAACAACATGGGTTTAGGACTATAAAGGACGCTCGGCCGCTTGGCCTGAATCCAGCTAAACCCTGTCATCATGCAACGTCACGTTCTCCCGATCCTGATTCTGGCTCTCGCCGTTGCCCTGCCGGCACGCTCCAGCCAGACGAAGACCCCCCATCACGTCGCCGCCGGAACGAAGACCGCCCCGGTTGTCGCCACCATTCCCGAGTCCACTCCCCGGATGCTCGTTGGCTCCAAAGGGACGCGTCTTGAAGCTCAGGCGTTCCTGACTGCGCCGTCCCACGCCCCGGTCAAGGTCGCCGCCCAGGCGAAGAAGACCCCCGCCAATTCCGCCAAGGTGGCCGCCACCCCCGCGATTCCGGCCGGTTTGCCTGCTGCCACGGCGCCCGTCCTGCAGGGCCGCCTCGCGCGCCTGACCGCCTACTGGACCGACGAAGATTACTGGACCTCCCAGCACATGAGCTCGACCGGCGTGCACCTGCATGAAGGCCATTGCGCGGTTGATCCGAAGCTCATCCCTTACGGCAGTGTGGTGCAGATTCCCGGCATGGGCAACTATGTCGCCGTCGATACCGGCTCCGCCGTCATTTCGCGGCAGGCCGCGCTGGGCTCGGCCCAAAACACCGTCCAGCGCCAGGCCCTCGTCGTCGATCTCTTCTTTGAAAGCGAGAAAGAGGCGCAGCAGTTCGCCGCCCACATGCCGGCCTTTGTGGCCGTGAGCTGGACGAAGCCGCTGGCCTCCGCCGACGCGCCGATGGATCCGAAGGCCCTGCCGGTCACGCCCGCGCGCCCGATGCATATTTACGAGTTAGCCAGCGCGCCGGCATGGGACGATTCGCGCCTGCCCTTGAATTTCCGCACGCCGTCGCTGTAACCGACCGGGAACCTTTTTCCCGCGCTCGCTTTTCCGAAAAATTGCGCGAGATTGGCGACGTGCAAAAACCTGACGGCCAAGTCGATCTCAGCATCGATCATATCCTGGCCGACCCGGCGCTGCGCATGCGCCTTTTCCCGGTCACCGCGCGCCGCATCTTCCTGGCGCATGCGGGCGTGGCGCCACTGCCCGGCCCCGCCGTCGAGACACTCAAGCACGAAGCGGAGCGGGCGGGCGTGGGACAGGAGAATCCCGAGTTCATGGCGGAGATCGAATCGATCCGCCGTGTCGGCGCGCGATTGATCAACGCGGCCAGCGACGAGGTCGCGCTGCTCGGGCCCACATCGCTCGGGCTTAACCTCGTGGCCAACGGGCTGACGTGGAACGAGGGCGACGAGGTTGTTTTTTATCCCGACGATTATCCGGCCAATGTCTATCCGTGGCAGGCGCTGGCCGCGCGCGGCGTGCGCCTGGTGCCACTGCTGCCGGAGCGGCTCGGCGAGATCACGCCCGATCTCGTGCGGCAGGCGCTGACGCCACGCACACGGTTGGTGGCGCTGGCCTCATGCCATTTTCTCAGCGGTTACCGGCTCGACTACGAGAACATCGGCGAGGAATGCACCCGGCGCGGCATCCTCTTCTGCCTCGATGCGATCCAGTCGCTCGGCGCCACGCCGATCGATGTGCGGCATGTCGATTTCCTCGCCGCCGATTCACACAAGTGGATGCTGGGGCCGCTCGGCGCGGGCATCTTTTATGTGAAGCGCAAACATTTCGCCACGCTGCGGCCGTCGCTGGTCGGCGCGTGGAACGTGCGTTCGCCCGGCTATATCGCGCAGCCCGAGGTGGCCTTTGAGGAAACCGCGCGCCGTTACGAACCCGGCTCTCTCAACATGCTCGCGCTCTTCGGCATGAAGGCTAGTTTGGAACTGATCCTCGGCCTGGGCGTGAAGCAGATCGAGGCGCGGCTGCTCGACCTGCGCTCGTTCGCCGAGGACCGACTGCTCAGCGCGGGCTTTCGCGTGCTGGGCCACGCCAACCGCCGTTCGCAAAAATCGGGCATCATCACCGTGGCGCTGGACGACGAGGCGCGCGCCCGCGACACGTTCCGCCGCCTGCGCGAGGCGGGCATCGACGTCTCGCTGCGCCAGAACCGCCAGGGCGTGCCCTGCCTGCGGCTCTCACCCCACTTCTACAACCTGGAAGGCGAGATCGACGAGGTCGTGAAATTCCTCTTGTCATAGCCTCTGGTTTTTGTAGGCTCGCTCTCCCTTAACTTTCGCCCGACCATGAAAAGAACGTTCCAGCCCTCGCAAAAGCGCCGTGTGCGCCAGTTTGGTTTCCTTGCCCGCACGCGCACCAAGGCCGGTCGCGCCATCCTCGCGCGCCGTCGCGCGAAGGGCCGCATCCGTCTGGCCGGCAAGGGCACCGAGCGCAAGTTCGCGCGGCACACCGAAGCCTAAGCCGCTTTCGGCCTGCCTGTCCGGCCCAACTTCATGGGCGCGCCTTCCGAGAAACTTCCCCGCGCCCGGGTCATCCGGCGCCGCTCAACCTTTACCGCCACGCGCGAACGCGGTCATCGCACGACCGACCGCTGCATGACGCTGAGCATCCTTCCGCACGATGCTGCCGCATCAGACGCGGAGCTCGCGGAAGTCGCCTTCCTCACGCCGAAGCGAATCGGTAGCGCCGTGGTGCGCAATCGCCTGCGCCGCCGCATGCGCGAAATTTATCGCCGCACTGCCGGGATCAAGGGAGCCCATGCGTTCTTGGTTTGGATCGCGCGGCCCGCCGCGGCCGACCTGGCTTTTGACGATTTGAAGGCATGCATGACGTCACTTTTGCGTCGCTCGGGACGGCTGTAATTTCACGTCGCGAGGCTTTTGCGCAGGTGCGATTTTACGGCGTGACGATCCCTCGATCACTTTTTTTGAGATACAAGCGCATTACGCTCTTGCCCTGAACGGGTTAAAGATGCTGATGTAGAAGATGTCGGGTTTACAGCAATCACCGATGGAACTTCACATCCTTCTGGCAGGCGTTGAATTCGGGCCTTATACGGACGATCAGGCCCGGGAGCTTCTCGGCGAAGGATTTCTCAGCGAGACCGATCCGGCCAAGCGCCTCGACGAAAACGATTGGCTGCCTCTGAACGAGGTGCTCGCGCAGCCGCGCACCACGACGACGGCTCACGAGCAACCGATAATTGAAACTCCGGCCGAGGAGGATGAACCCGCACCATCTGCCGCAACCTCGTCCCCGGAAGACGAGCCGGTCGCCGAGGAACCGCTCCCGACATTCGAATGGCCCGCGCCGCCATCGCCCGAGGAAAACGTCGCGCCGGAAACTTCCGAGCCTCTGGTCGCGGAGCCATCCGCGGCTTTTTTCAGCGCAGCAGAAGTTCCCTCCACTCCGGCGCGTAGCGAAGAACCTGCGCCGACTGAGCCGTCGCCGAAAGCGTCGCAAAAAATTTCCGAACCCACCAAGCCCTCGGCCAGTTCGCGCGTGCGCCGGGAATTGACGGAAGCAGAAAAGACATCATTCCTGCGGCATCTGACCAAGGCTCTTCCCCCTGCACCCGCGAGTCCCGCTCCGTCCACACCGACTCCAACTCCGGCTGTGGTGGCTCGCTCTCCGATCGCCCTGTCTGCCCCGGCTCCGAGCACGCCGGCCCCGAGCCCCTTTCTGACGGCTCCCATCTTCTCGACGAATCCGCTGCTCCAAGTGTCCGTTCCGGCGAAGGCGAAGAAGATGCGCACCGGCGCGCTGCTTGCGCAGGAATCGCTGCGCGCCGCGCGCGAACAAAAAGGCATTCTCGAGCCCACGGACGCACCGACTCCTGAGACGGCCAACGCGCCCGCCCCACTCCGCCTGCGCGTTAAATCGCCGGCGCCACCTGCCCCGAGCGAGTCCACCGCCAAGGCTCCCGCCGCCGCTCCTCAACCTGCGGATGTTTCCGAGCCCACATCCCAGCGGAAAGCCCAGCTCGTCCTGCGCAGCCGCGAGGAGACGTCGACATTGCCGGCTCCGCGACCGGCCCCTTCGACACCCGCCAGTCGCGCGCCTTCCGCGCCGCCGCTGCCGTCTGCTTCCTCTTCCCAAACGGCCCCGATTCCGCCGTCGAACCCGGCCACCACGCAGCGCAAGGCCATCCGCCTCACCGGGCGGATCACGCTGCCGGGCCTCGCGCCCAAGCCCGAGCTGACCCAGAGTCAATCGCCCTCGCTCTCGGGACCGCTGATGGTCAGTCGTCCCGCGCGCACGGGAGTTACCTCCAAGATCCAGCCGACTCGGCCCCTGACCTCGCGCGACAAAAGCCCGTTCCTCACCGGCGAGATCGCGCGTCCCGCCGACGTGGCCCGGCAGGAAACCGCCGCTGCTGCCGCCCTTTCCGCCGCTCCCGCGCTGGAACAAAAGAAGACCGAGGAAATTCCCACGCCTGCGCGTGAGGAGAAGCCCGAGCCGTTCAATCCGCTGGTACAGGCCGCGGGCGAAGAGACAGTGGCTGAAGAACCGGTCGCGACGGAAGCCGCCGTGGGATCAGTCGCCGCTCTCCTTCAGGCCGCCGGGACGGAAACCGTGGCGGAGGCGTCGGAAAGCTCCACCGAGAGCGCAGCCCTGTCCGGCGTCGAGGAAGCGCCGCGCGAAGAGGACCTGAGCGCCAGCGGTCGTCTCGCCTCCAGCGGCGACCTGGCCGAACGACGCTCGCTCAAGATCACCGGCCCGCTCCGGCATCCTGTGCCGCGCCTGCCGATCCGGCTCAGCTCGCCCTCCAAGCCGGAAGAAAGCAGCCGCCTGCCCTATCCTGGCTCGGGCCCTTTGCCGGAGGCTCCTATCGAGCCGCCGCCCCTGCCCCCCGCACCCGAGGAGTCGCTGGGGCATCGCCCGGAGACAGGAAAAATTCCCGTCTCAGCGATGCCGGCCGAGGGCATCCGCATCCGCCGGCGCATCACGAGCAAGATTCCCCTCCCGGAAAAGGAACGTGCGCCGGAACCGCTGTCCGCCCGCGCCACGCCTCCGCGAGTCCTGCCCGAAACGCCGGCTGAGACAACCGTCCCGGCCGCGGAATCCAAGCCCCTTTCTCTCACGCCGCCCCGCCTGGCGCCGGACGTTCCTTCCCAGGACACGTCGATTATTCCCGCTGCAACGGCGGCGGCTGAAGCTGTAGCGCCACCGGCCGAAGCGGAGGCCACGGAACTTCGCAGCGCCGCGCCTGTTTCTCCTGCGGATGCGCCCAGCGTGCCATCGCCGGATAAAATCCGGTTGCGGCGCCCCGTGAAGTTAGAACTTTCATCCCGGTCGAAGGCCCAAGAAACGGGCCGCCTGTCGCTGGAAGCTTTTTCCAAGATGGCGTCGCTCGATCTGCCCGCCAAGGCAGCCACCCCGGTATCTGGGGCGGAGACAGTGGCCCCGACCGGAAAGGAGACCTCCTCTTCATCCGCACCGGCCTCCGAGCCGGTCAGCCCTCCCGGGCCCACGACAACGCCTACGGCGACGGATTACGAAAACCCGCGGCTGGAGGAAGCTCCGCCGCTGGTCTGGAAATCGGCGCTGCCCAAGACGACCTGGCGCTGGGAATGGCTGGCCTACGCGATCATCACGGTCGGCGTGGTCGCCGTCTGCGCCGTCGTTTACATCGTGGCACACCGCACCCATGCCGCCGCGGCCTCCTCCACCGCGACCACCAACGAGCCGACGGCCAGCAGCGAAACGTCCGCGCCGCCCGCCTCGGCCGCTCCGCCCGAGACCCCCAGCAATAGCGTGCCACCGCCCTCGGCTGCCGCACCCACTCCCCCTCCCGCGACGACCTCGACGCCGCCACCGGCATCCACGTCAGCGACAACCCAGGCTCCGACTCCCGCCCCTCCCCCGGCACCTCCGACCCAGGCACCCGCGAGTAATGCGGCAGTCACCAGCACGATCCAGGACTTGAATCGCCAGGTCGATGCCTACGTGAGCGATGGCGTCTTGAAATCCCAAGCCGGCGACCTCGAGGGCGCGCTGGCCGCCGATAACCAGGCGCTCAACCTCAATCCGAAGTCGGCACCCGCGTTTTACAATCGCGGCGTCGTCAAGGCGCAACAGAACGATTTCGACGGCGCGGTGGCCGACTATTCGGCCGCGCTGCAGATCGACCCGAGCATGGGGCAGGCCTATTATTATCGGGGCCAGGCGCGGCACAGAAAAGGGGAGCTGGATGGCGCGCTTTCCGATTATAACCAGTCCTTGCAGATCGACCCGAAAAACGCCCAGGCTTTCTATGATCGCGGCCTGATCCGCATGCAGAAGGACGACATCGACGGCGCCATCGTCGATGCGACCCGGGCGCTGGAGCTCGATCCCAGCATTATCCAGTCCTACTACGACCGGGGCCTCGGCCGGCTGGCCAAGGGCTCGTTTGACAGCGCGCTCGCCGACATGAAGACGTTTTGCCAGCTTGCTCCCCAAGATGCCTACACCGACTACGCGCGTCTTTATATCTGGCTGATCGAGAGCCAGCAGGGCCAGCTGGCCGAGGCGAACCAGGACCTGTCCAAGGCGATGAACAGCGGCTGGAACGGCGCCTCGGACGGCATGGTGACACGCATCGGGGAATTCCTCCTCGGCCAGATCACCGAGGATGAGTTGCTGAAGGCGTCGACCTCCGCCATCCCCGTGAAAGACCAGGGCCAGCATTGCGAGGCTTGGTACTTCATCGGCATGCGCCAGCTGCAGTCGGGCAACAAGCAGGCCGCCATCGAGGCCTTGCAGAAGTGCGTCGACACGCAGAAGACCGACTATTGCGAATTCATCCTCGCGCAGGAGCAGTTGAAGAACTTGAGTCCCGCCGGGGAAAGCGTGGTCGCGCCCGCGCCCCCGCGCGCGCAGGCCGTCACGCTGCCTGATCCGGGAACCATGGCGCCAAACGCGGCGCCGTCCGACTCCACGCCGGTGGAGAAGTAGACGCGCATCGGCACGCCAGAGGGTCAACGGTAGCCGATGCTGTCCCCAGCGCCGGTCGGAATAGAACACGCGTCCGCAACTAACCGGCGCCAGGGACAGCGCCGGCTACCCAACAGCGACGGTCATAGACCGCCGCTACATTTAAGACGCGGAAGGCGTGACCGGCGCGGGCGGGGTGTCGGCGCCGACGGTGAACGTGAGCGCCTTGTCCTTCTCGCCCACGACCACGAAGTCGCCGTTCTTGATCGTGCCCTTGAGGATTTCCTCCGCCATCGGATCCTCGAGATAACGCTCGACCGCGCGGCGCAGCGGACGCGCGCCGTAGGCCGGATCGTAACCCTTCTCGATGAGGAACGCGGTCGCCTCCGGTGTGAGCCGGAAGGTGATCTCGCGCGACTTGAGCCGGTTGTGGACCTTGCTCACCTCGATGTCGACGATCTTGGTCAGGTCGTCGCGCGTGAGCGAATGGAAGACGATGATGTCGTCGAGCCGGTTGAGGAACTCGGGCTTGAAGACCCGCTTCGACTCCGTGAGCATCTTTTCCTTCATCTGCTCGTAATTGTGCTCGTCGCTCTTCACGCCGAAGCCCATGACCATGTTCTTGCGGATCAGGTCGGCCCCGACGTTGGAGGTCATGATGATGATCGTGTTACGGAAATCGACCTTGCGTCCGAGGCTGTCCGTCACCACGCCGTCCTCAAGGATTTGCAGGAGCAGGTTCCAGATGTCAGGGTGCGCCTTCTCGATCTCGTCGAAGAGCACGACGCTGTAGGGGCGGCGGCGCACCTTTTCGCTGAGCTGGCCGCCCTCCTCGTAACCGACGTAGCCGGGAGGCGCACCGACCAGGCGCGAGACGTTGTGCGCG
>Ga0182024_10000244_pt1 | contig 133606 bp, 135 predicted proteins | sample P32metaG_FD_120480 | JGI IMG/M metagenome (GOLD analysis project Ga0182024, IMG submission 120480) | Permafrost microbial communities from Stordalen Mire, Sweden - P3-2 metaG (Illumina Assembly) | ecosystem: Environmental > Terrestrial > Soil > Wetlands > Permafrost | place: Sweden: Stordalen... | reverse complement strand
TCGGTGTTGCCGATCCCTTCGAGCCCCAGGGCGTCGGCCAGGCGCCGAGCGGGGTCCACGGTGAGCACGAGCACCTTGCCACCGAGACGGGCCGCCGCCATCGCCGCGGCCGCAGCGGCGGTCGTTGTCTTGCCCACTCCCCCCGGCCCACAGGCCACGACGATCTCCTTGGACGCCAGGAGGCCGTCGAGGGATGCGCCCCGGACCTCGGCCTTCGGAGCGCCGCGCTTGGCCATCACGACGCGAGCTCCTCGCCGAGCGACAGCGCCACCTGTCGAAGGGTGCGCAGTCCGTGCAGCCGGGTGAAGAGGAACGGCAGGTACATCATGGGCACGACGGGGTCGATGCCCCCCCGCAGCCGCTCGAGGTGCTCGGCGCGCGTGCGGCGCAGGGTGACGGCCAGACGGGCCGCGTCGAGGACGGGCGAGGGGTCGCCGTGGACCAGCTTCTTGAGCTCGGCGGACACCGCCGGGCGGCGCAGCTCGTTGAACACCGTCTCTTCGTTGCGCCCAAACAGCTCGGGGAGCACCCGGTTCACGATGACGGCCGCCAACTCGACCGACGTCTCGGTCGCGACCTTCCCCGCCAACTCGATGGTCTCGTTGACAGGCATCTCCTCCGGGGTGGTGACGATCACGAGACCGGTCGTCAGAGGATCGGAGAGAATGTCGAGGATCCAGTCCGTCTGGGAGCGGATCAGGCCCACCTTGACGAGGTCGTTGATCGCTTGGGGCGCGGCCAGCTGCCCGACGATGTGGCCAGTGGCGGACGCGTCCACCACGACGAGGTCGTAGTGCTTTTCGCGCACCTCGTAACAGAACTTCCCCACCGTGAGGATCTCGCGGACACCGGGGGCCGCGGTGGCGACGAAGTCGAACGCCTTGGCGAGCGGCCCGATCCGACCCACGACCGGGATCCGGAGATTGAGGCGAAGGTATTCCCGCAGTGACGCCTCGGTGTCCATCGACATCGCCCACAACGACGGGAACACCTCGCGCGCCGCAAAGCTGGTGGGACCCGTCTCGAAATACGCGGCCACATCACCCTTGGCGTCCATCTCGCACACCAGGGTGCGCCGGCCGTGCTCGGCGGCGTACAGCGCCAGGCCGGCGGCCACGGTCGTCTTGCCCACTCCGCCCTTCCCGGTGACAAAGAGAAGGCGGCGGTCGAGGAGACCGACCATCTTGCGCTCGGCGGTGCTCACGGGTGGAACCGCCGCCCCGTCAGGTCAGGGTGCGCCGAAGCCGACCCGGCGCTCGTGGGTGGGGGCCCCCACCTCGACATACGCGACTTTGGCCACCGGGATGGCGACGCGTCGACCCTTTCGGTCGGTGAGCCACAGCACGCCTGCTTCTTTTCCCAGCGAGGCCTCGATATCCGCGATGAACGCATCGCGATCCGCGTCCTCGCCCAATTCGACCTCGATCTCCTTGGCGCTCTGCACGATCCCGATGCGCACGTCCACCTGTGTCCCGCTCCTCCGATCGAACCGGCCGTGGCCGGACGGCCCACGACCATACAGCCGTGAGCCACACTAAGGCCCATGGAGCCAGTCCCCGTCGCGCAGACCGAACGGGGTCGGCGCTGGGCGTCGACCATGGCCGGGCACGGGGGCCAGGGCCTGCGTACGGCGCATGCCGACTCCTCCGCCGCCCTCGGCACCGACGGGGTGGTCAAGCCCCTCGGACGCCTCGAACGCGAGGCGGCCGAGGACCTGGTCCTCACGCCGGGAGCGACCCGCGCCAGCGGCGGCGGGCGCCGGGGCGCTCCCGAAGCGCCCGACGCCTGGCGCACCTGCTTCGAGCGCGACCGGGACCGCATCCTGCATTCGGCCGCGTTCCGGCGACTGGCGGGCAAGACCCAGGTCTTCGTCTTCCCCGCTGACCACCAACGGACGCGGCTCAGCCACGCGCTCGAGGTGGCGCAGGTGGCTACCGGCATCGCCCGGGCGCTCCGACTGAACGTCGCGCTGACCGAGGCGATCGCCCTCGGCCACGACTGCGGGCACGGGCCCGGTGGCCACATGAGCGAGGACGCCCTGGGGATCTTCCTTCCGAGTGGCTTCGACCACGCCGTATGGGGAGCCGACGTCTCGGTCGCCGGTCTGAACCTGTGTGAGGAGACGCTCGACGGCATCCGCAACCACTCCTGGTCCCGACCTGCTCCCGCCACTCCCGAAGGCGAGGTCGTCAGCTGGGCGGACCGCATCGCATACCTGTGCCACGACTGGGAGGACGCCGTCTCGGCCGGGATCGTCACCCCCGCGCTCCTGCCCGACGTCGTGCTCGGCCAGTGCGGCGAGAGCCGCTCAAAACAGCTGCGCACGTTCATCGAGGGGACCGTCGACGCCACGCTTCGAACGGGGAGGGTGGGGATGGACGAGGAGCTGGCCGAGGCACTCGCCGCCTTCCGGCGCTGCAACTACGAGCAGATCTACCTCCGCCCCGCCTCGGTGACACAAGGTGCGTCCGTGGTGGCGATGTTGCGCGCCCTGGTCGCCCATTTCACCGATCAGCCCAATCTCATCCCCGGCGTGCGCAGTGGCGGTGGCCTCGCCGCGGGCTCCGACGGTGCGGTCTTCGAGGCCGTCGCCTACGTGGCGGGTATGACCGATCGCTTCGCCGTGGGCATCGCCGTGTCGGACCTGGGCTGGGACCGCGAGCGACTTCCCCGGGGCGTCGACTACCTCACCGGACGTTGAGCTCCCGGCGATAGATGCGCGCCGGACCGAGCTCCTCGAGGCGGGTCGCCAGAGCATCGAAGGCCAGTGCGGCTTCTCCGGTGGGATCCGCCACGTGCACGGGCACGCCGATATCGCCGCCGACCCGGACGGCGGACACGAGCGGGACCTGACCCAGGAGCGGCACCTCGAGGTCGTCGGCCAGCGCCTGGCCCCCACCGGCCCCGAAGAGCTCGTAGCGCGTGCCGTCGTCGCCGGTGAACCACGACAGGTTCTCGACGACACCGCGCACCGCCAACTTCAGCTTCTTGGCCGCGTAGGCCGATCGCTGGGCCACGCGCTGGGCGGCGGCCTGCGGTGTCGTGACCACCACGATCTCGGTACGGGGCAGGTACTGGCCCAACGAGAGGGCGACGTCGCCGGTGCCGGGAGGCATGTCGATGAGCAGGAAGTCCGGCTCTCCCCAGTACGAGTCGACGAGGAATTGCTCGAGGGCCTTGTGCAGCATCGGCCCCCGCCAGATCACCGGCTGCTCGTCGGGCACGAAGAATCCCATCGAGAGGCAGCGGACACCGTGGACCACCGGTGGCACCAGGAGGTCGTCGAGCGCCACGGGGCCGCGCGTCACGCCCAGCATCTTCGGCACCGAGAAGCCGTAGACGTCCGCGTCGAGGAGCCCGACGTCGTAGCCCCGCGCCGCCAGTGCGACGGCCAGGTTCACCGTCACCGACGACTTGCCAACGCCGCCCTTGCCCGAGGAGATCCCCACCACCCGGGTTCGCGATCCCGGTGCCATGAAGCGGTTGGGCCGGCCCGCTTCGTGCCCGAGCGGCGCGGGTGGGGCGCCGGGCCCCTGGGGGTGGCTATGGGCGCCCCGGTTCCCGTTGACGGGCTCGACGGGCTCGCCCCCTGCCCCGAGCGCCAGGCGGCGGTGGAGCTCCTGGCGCTCGTCCTCGGTCATGGTGGACAGCTCGACCTTCACCTCGCCCACCCCGGGCACCGCCCCCACGCTCCGCACCACCAGGTCGACCAGCTCGTCGGCATCGGGCCACCGGTCCACGGGGAGAGCTACCACCACCGACGCCTGGCGCCGCCCCGACCGCACGGACCGCACCATCCCGAGCTCACCGAGGCCGCGACGCAGCGTGGGATCTTCCACGGCCGCGGCGGCGGCGCGTACGTCGGCATCGCTCGGGGCCACGGCGCCTCTCTTGGAAAGGGTGCGACGGCGCGACCAGGGATTACGCCGCGCCCAACCGGTAGACTAGTGGTGTGCAATCCGCGCCCGATCCCGGTGGGAACGCCCCCGCCGACCGCAGGTTCTCCGCCGCCGTGGCGGCAGTGACCTCCGCGTTCGGAGACCCCACCCGCCGCGAGATCTATCTCCATGTCCGGTCACACCCCGGCGCCACAGCCTCGGAACTGGCCGCCGAGTTCTCGGTGCATCCGAACGTGGCCCGGCACCATCTCGACAGGTTGGCGGCGGGGGGTTATCTCGAAGTGAGCCTGGAGCGCTCCCCCACCGCAGGGGCGGGACGCCCGTCGAAGCGGTACCGGGCCGCGGACGGCCCGGGGGGCGATCCCACCTTGGACTTCGCCAACCACCGCGACGACCTGATCGTGGCACTGCTCGCCGAAGCCCTCGAACTGCTCGGTCCCGTCGAGGCCGAGCGCATGGCCGAGCGGCTGGGAGAGAACTACGGGAGGGTGCTCGCCGACCGCATGGAGCCCGGCGAAGGACAGCGCTCGGTGCGCACCGCCATGCACGCCATCGCCGACGCCCTCACCGCCCACGGGTTCGCGGCGCACGCCGAGGACCGCGGGGAGTCGACCGCCGTCGTAGCCGAGCACTGCCCGTTCGGAGAGGCCGCCACGCAACACCCCGTGATCTGTGCCGTGGATCGTGGGCTCGTGCGCGGGCTTCTGGCCGGGCTGTGCGGTGAGGTCGAGGACGCACCCATCCCGGTCGTCCTGTCGTCGCGTGCTCGAGGCGACGACGCCTGCGCGGCGCTGGTCTGAGCCCTGGCGCGCCACTACCTCGACCACGCCTCCACCTCGCCGCCGCGTCCCGAAGTGGTGGCGGCCATGGTCGGCTGGTTGGAGTCTTCCCGCCACACCACCGGCGATCCGGGCCGCGTGCACACCGAAGGTCGCATCGCCCGCTCCACGGTGGAGCAGGCCAGAGAACAGGTGGCGGCGCTGCTCGGCACCCGTCCCCGCCAGGTCGTATTCACCTCGGGCGGGACCGAGGCGGTGAACGCGGCAACCTGGGGGGCAACCCGGGCACGACCGGGGCGACCCATCTTGCTCGCCGATGTCGAGCACTCTTCGGTACGCGACGCGTCGGTGCGTGCCGGCGCCGTGGTGCGACTCGGGGTCGACGAGGTCGGACGCCTCGATCCCGCCGATGTCGAGGACGCCCTGCAGAGCACGGCGAGTCAAGGCTCTCCGGCTGCGCTCGTGCACTGTCAGGTTGCCAATCACGAGGTGGGCACCTTGCAGCCCGTGCGTGACGTCGTCGAAGTGTGCCGGCGATACGACGCCCTCGTGCACGTCGACGCGTGCATGACCGCCGGGCACATCGAGATGGATCTCGACGAGCTCGGCGCCGATCTCGTGTCGGTCAGCGCGCACAAACTGGGCGCCCCGCAAGGCACGGGGGTGCTCGTGGTGCGGCGCGGATTGCGGGTCGAGCCGTGGTTGGTGGGCGGCGAGCAGGAGCGGGCCCGGCGCGCCGGGCTCGAGAACCTGGCCGGGATCGTCGGGTTCGGGGCTGCTGCCGAGGCGTTGACCGAGCCCGGGCGCCTGGAGCGCGAATCGGCCGAGTCGAGGCGGCATACCGCCGCCCTTCTGGCGGCGGCGACAGCGGTCACTGACGTCGAGATCCTCGGCGACGCCGACGGGCGGGTACCCCATGTTGTGTGCGTCGCCGTGGGAGGGGTCGAGGCCGAGCCGGTCCTCCTCGGCCTCGACCAGAGCGGCATCGCGGCTCATTCGGGCTCGGCGTGCTCGTCGGAATCCCTGGCTCCGTCGCCGGTGCTGGCGGCCATGGGCGTGGATGCCGAGCGCTCACTTCGACTGTCGGTCGGGTGGTCCACGACCGACGACGACGTTGAGGCGTTCGCCACGGCGTTCCCACGGGTCGTGGCGCAGTTGCGCGCCCTTCGGGCCTGAGCCCGACGGTTCGTCAGCGCGCCGACGGCGCCGTCGTGGTCGGGGCGGTCCCCGCCGAGGCGGGGACGGGCTGGCCCGCCTTCTGGAACGCCTGGTCGATGAAAGGCCGAGCCGCTTCGACCACGGATGCCGGTGGCCCGTCGGCGAGGAACCGGCGGTACTGGGTGACCGCACCGGGCGCGTTCCCCTCGGTCAGCAACATCGACCCCAGGTACAGGTGGGGCGCGTAGGCGCTCGGCTCGACGTCCTCCGCCTTCTGCTCCTCGGCCTGGGCGGCCGACAGCACCGCCGCGTCCCTGGACTGCACGCCCGCCTCGAACTCGAGCCATCCCGACTCGGCCAACGCCTCGGGCTGGGTGGGGTCCACGGCCAGCACCTGTCCGTAGAGACCGAGCGCGCCCGCCTTATCGCCTGACACTTCGAGGGCTTGCGCCTGCGCCAGGGTGCGGCGTTCCTGGGCGGCACGGCTGAGGCTCACCGATCCCGTCGCCGTCTGGCCCGGGAGCCGGGCCCCGGTCTGCGTCACCACGACGACGACCGCCACCGCGGCGACGACGGCCAGGAGTCCCACCACCAACAAGGTGCGGGGCCGGCGCCGCGCCGGCGTCGACCCCGCGCCCGACCCCGGTGACGACGCGACTGCCGACGGACCGGTCTCTGTCGAGGAGGCTCGCTGCAATGCCCGCAGCACCTCGGCGGCGCGCCGCGTGTAGCGGTCGCGCAGGACTTCGTAGTCCTCCTGAGACAGGTCACCGGCGGCCCGTTCCCGCTCGAGGTCCTCGAGCGAGTCCAGGAGAAAGGACCGTTCGTCGTCGAGCTCGGCGCGTCGGGGCGGTTCGTCCCGAGTGCCAGGATCCCTCGGCCCTGTCACGGGGCGCGCACTGCCTCCGATGACCGATCGACCGCACCGGCGCGCCCCGCCAGAGCCTCTTGCACCAAGGCGCGGTCCTCAGCCGAGACCGGCGCCCGGGCGCGAGTGCGCCGCCGCCACAAGACAGTCACCAGTCCGGCCACCGCCACCGCCAACGCGGCGGGAGGAAGGACCCACACCCACGCCGTCCAACCGTGGACGGGCGGGCGCAACAGGATGCTCGGGCCGTACCGGCTCACGAGGAACGCATCGATCTGGCTGTCGCTCTGTCCGGCGCGCACGCGGGCCGCCACGGCGTGGCGGATGGCCACGGCCGTCGACGCCGACGAGTCGGCCACGGAAATGCCGTCACAGCTCGGGCACCGCACCAGTGCGTCGATGGCATCGGCCCGTTGCGCCGGGGTGGGGGCCGGGCCGCGCCGAGACGCCCCGACCCCGAGGGCGACGACGACCACGACGACGAGCGCGGCCATCGGCACCCAGCTCGGGAAGAGCCGGCCACCGGTGCGGCTCATCCTTGGCCCTCCTCGGCCCGGGCCAACCAGTAGTCGAGAGAGGCGTTGGTCATGGGGCCGTCGAAATGGGCCACCACGATCCCGGCCGGCGACACGATAAAGGTCTCGGGCGGGCCGCGTACGCCGTAGTTGAGGGCGATCTGGCCACCCGCGTCGACCACGGCCGGCCACGTGCCTCCAGTGGACCGCATGAAGTCGCGCGCCGTGGAGGCCGAGTCGTCGAACACCACACCCACGAGGGCGGCATCGGCCGGTGACCGGTGTGCGTAGGCGAACGCCACCAGCTCGGGCTGCTCCTGTTGGCACGGGGCGCACCAGCTGGCGAAGAAGTTCACGACCACCCAACGGCCCCGCCACGCCTCGAGATTGAACGATCCGCCGCTGAGGGTCGGACCTGCCAGGGCCGGTGCGGTCTGGCCCACGAGCGGGGTGTCGACCTCGGTGACAGTCTGCGCAGGGCTGGTGGCGAGCAGCGCGATGAGGGCGGCGCACGCCACGAGTGCGATCCCCGCCACCCATCGGGCCGTGTGCCGGCGGTGGGTGGGGGCGCCGGGACCGGCGTCGTCGCTCGCCGTGACGGTCACGGGGAGCCGGCCGGGACGGGCTCGGGCACGGGCCTCTCGCCGCCGGGCTCGTCCCGCTCGACGTTGCGTCGCGCTGCGGGGCGCAGCGCCCCCGAGGCACCGAGCGCATCACCGGAGCCGGTGCTGCCGTCGCCGGCCTCGACCGCGGGCACGGGCGCCGAGACCGGGTCGGTGGGGCGGCGACGCTTGCCGGGAACCGCCGCCAGGGCGGACCCGAGGACGAGCAGCAACCCGCCGCCCCACAACCAGACCACGAGGGGTTGGACCGTGACGCCGATCGTCACCGGTCCTCCCGCGGTAGCCGGCAGTCCGTCCACGGTGAGGTACACGTCCTCCTCGAGGCTCGAGTCGATGGCGGGCGTCCCGACCTCCTCGGTGTTCTGACCGTATTGGCTCAAGGCCGGAAACAGAGGCCCGTGGCCGTCGACCCGGACGACGGCCTCGGTGGCGGTGTGAGCCGGTGTCCGAATCTGGGTCAGACCCTCGAACGCGATGCGATGGCCGTCGGTCGACGCCACCTGGCCCGGCCGCAGCGTGACTTCGCTGCGGTGGCCGAAGGACGTGGCCGCCGCCAGGGCCACGGCGATCACCACCACGCCGAGGTGCACCACCATGCCGCCGTTGGCGCGCCCCACGAGACCGCGCCACACCCCGGCGCCGCTGCGGTGCGCGGCCCGAGCCGACAGCACGAGCTGGCGGGCGTTGGCGGCCGCCGCGAAACCACCGAGCCCGAAAGCCAGCAGCGGCCCGAGCCCCCGCACACCGCCGACCACGCATCCCACGATGACGAGCGCCCCGACCCAGCCGGGCACCGTCAGGCGGCTCCGCAACGTGCCCGCCGTCGTCTTGCGCCAGGGCAGGGCGGGCCCGATCGACATGAGAAAGAGCAATGCGAGACCGATGGGCAGCGTCATGGCGTTGAAGTACGGCGCCCCCACCGTCACCTGCTGGCCGCGAAACGCCTCGTAGAGCAGCGGGAACACCGTGCCGAGCAGCACCACGAATGCAAAGGCGACAAAAAGCAGGTTGTTCACCAAGAACGCGCCCTCCCGGCTCATCACCGAGTCGATGCCGCCCGGCGATCGCAGCCGGTCACCACGCCAGGCGATGAGGCCCACCCCCGTCGCCATCACGACGCCGAAGAACCCGAGCAGCAGGGGACCGATGTCGGAGTCGGAGAACGCGTGCACGGACTCGATCACCCCGGATCGGGTGAGGAACGTGCCCAGGATGGTGAGGCTGAAGGTGGCGATCACGAGCGACAGGTTCCAGACCCGCAACAGACCGCGTCGTTCTTGGACGAGCACGGAGTGGAGATACGCAGTGGCGCACAACCACGGAAGGAAGGAGGCGTTCTCGACCGGGTCCCACGCCCAGAACCCTCCCCACCCGAGCACCTGGTAGGACCACCACGCACCGAGCACGATCCCCACCGTCAGGAATGCCCACGCGAACAACGTCCACCGGCGCGTGGCGAGCTGCCAACCTTCGCCGATCCTCCCGGTGATGAGCGACGCGATGGCGAAGGCGAAGGGGATCGTGAAGCCGACGAAGCCCAGATAGAGGATGGGGGGATGGAACGCCACCAACGCGTTGTCCTGCAGCAGGACGTTGGGACCGAGCCCGTTGGCGGGCACAGCTCCGGCCACGGTGCGGAACGGGTCGGAAGGCCCGGCCATGAGACCGAAGAAGAAGGCGGCCACGACGAGGGTGACCAATGTCGCCCAGCCGACGAGGGGATCAGCCGCCTGGCGACGGAACCGCCACACCATCGCCGCGATGTACCCGGCGAGAATGAGCCCCCACAACAGGATCGAACCCGCCAGGGCGGACCACATGCCGGTGATCGTGTAGAGCAGCGGCGTGGATCGGCTGTTGTTGGCGGCCACGAAGGCGAGGGAGAAGTCGTGGGTGAGGAGCGCACGCTCCATGGCCACGGTGGCGACGATCGCGCCCGCCAGCACGAGCACGGCGTACACGCGCCCGGTGCGCACCAGCTCGGGGCGGTGCCGGGCCAGGCCGTAGGCGATCACCGCCACGCCGATGATCGACGCCGCCAGGCTGAGCAGGACGCCGCTGTGCCCGAGGGCAGCGTTCACCGCGTGGTCCCGTTGGGTGCCCTGACTCGGTTGGGATGCGCCTGGACGTATTGAGCGGTGTGGTCGACGATGAGCTGGTCCGAGACGAACGAGCTCCCGGCGAAGTGACCGACCACCACGACCGGGATGTCGGGCTGAAAGAGCTGGGGCGGGTTGCCGTGATTGACGACATACAGCCGGTGCCTGGTACCCGACGCCATGAAGGCGACACCGCCCGGGATGCGGTGCACGGTGCCGGGAACGACGACACCCTCGAGCCGGAACGTCTGGGAGCCGAGCGTCGCCCGGTGCGCGACGGCCTGGTCCACGGTCTCGAAGTAGTTGAGCGAACTGCCCAGGCCCTCGACGAGCAGCACGGCGAACGCTCCCACGAGAATCGCGCCGACCACCCACAGACGCCACCGGCCGGCACGTCGCCGGGGCACACGATCGGGACCGACGTCGGGGGTCACGGGACCAGATGTGTCACCGGCGACGGGTACCGGTGACCCTGGGGTGGTGAGGACGGTCGGTTCGCTCATGGGTCGCGATGAGCCGGCGCGCGCGAGGCTGATCGTTCGAGGCGCTGGCGGCGGCGCCACAAGATGGCGGCGTAGGCCGCAAGCACACCGAACGCGATGGCGTAGCCGGCGTCGATGTAGCTCATCGCGCCCTACTCATGCCGGGCGCCCGCTTCCGGCCAAGGCCCCGTCCGGACCGGGCACAGGAGCAGTGCCTTCCGCCCAGCGTTCGTGCAGCGCCACGTCGAGCTCGGAGTCCTGGAGGTGCTCGGACAACACCTCGACGCGGTAGCGGATGGCGAGCATCCACGCGAACAGCAGCGTGAAGGCGACGAATCCCAGCAACAGCGTCCACGCCATCGATCCGTGGATCGTGGGGGAAAGATTGGCGTTAAGGACCGTGGCGCCCTGGTGCAGCGTGTGCCACCAGTCCACCGAGAAATGCACGATGGGAACGTCCACCGCGGCGACGAGAGCGACGACCGCGCTGCGTCGCGCCCGCGAGTCGGGGTCAGCCGGCACCCTCCGCACCGCCATGTACCCGAGCAAGAGCACGAGCAACAACGCCGTCGAGGTGAGACGGGCGTCCCAGGCCCACCACACCCCCCACGTCGGCCGCCCCCAGATCGAGCCGGTGACGAGGGTGAGCGCGGTGAAGACGATGCCCACTTCCACGGCCGACACCGCCAACCGGTCCCAAAAGCGGCTGCGCGTCCGGGGCCACAGCCACAGGACGCTGGACGCGGCCGCCACCCCGAACGCCAAGTACAACGCCACCCACGCGATAGGGGGGTGGATGTAGACCAACCGGACGAGGTTGTGCTGCACCTGGTCGGGAGGAGTCACCCACAGCCCGAGCCAGATCGTCGCGGCAAGGGCCACGGCGGCGGCGATCCCGAGACCTCGCACGACCCAGGTGGCGCGGGGGCTCCACGGCGCCACGGCCGGGTCCGCCGGGCTCACGACGCCTCCTGGAGCGGCCCGAAGATGACGACCCCCAGAGCGAGGTAGACAGCCGCGAAGACGAGGAGGAGTCGAACCCAGGGGTCACCGGCGCTGCCGGAGCCGATTCCCAGCGCGGCCTGCCAGGCCCGCGTTCCTGCCAACAAGACGGGTGCGGCCACGGGTAGGAACAAGAACGGGAGCAGCGTCTCGCGTACGCGCAGGCCGGCGGCCAAGGCCCCGTACAGGGTGCCGGCCGCGGCCAGACCGGCCGTTCCGGCCAGGCCTGCCACCACGATGGAGCCGTAGGAACGAATGTGCGAGCCGTAGAGCACCACGACGCCGGCGGTGAGGACGACCTCGAGCACCACCATCTGCACTGCCACCGCGGCCGTCTTGCCCAGGAACACACCGGCAGGATCGAGGCCCGAGAGACGCAAGCCGTCCCGGGCACCGTCGGGAGCTTCGAGCGCAAAGCTCCGTTGCACGGCGAGCACGCTGGCGAAGAGAACAGCCACCCAGAACAGACCAGGTGCGGCGCGTGCCATCGGGGCGCGATCAGGGCCGAGCGCGAACGCGAACAGGACCAGGACCATGACCGCGACGGGCACGACCTGGTGCATGACGACCCGGGAGCGGAGTTCGATCCGAAGGTCCTTGCCCGCCACGAGCGCGGTGTCACGCCACATGGACGCTCCCGGGAACCGACCGCAGCTTCTCCACGGCGACGACTCGGCGCGCCGGGGCTCCCACGTCGCGCACCCCGACGACGCGTCCGCCCACGAGGGACACGACCCGATCCGCCAACGGCAACGACTCCTCGGGCTCGTGCGATGCCAGGAGGACCGTGGCGCCCTCCGCTACGACTTCGGAGACGATCTCTCCGAGGACCGCCCTGGCGCCGGCGTCCAGTCCGGCGTGGGGCTCATCGAGGAGCCAGAGCTCGGGACGACGCGTCACGAGAACAGCGAGCGCCACCCGGCGGCGCTGGCCGGCGGACAGACGACCCACCTGGGTCCGTCGAACCCGTCCCCCGAGCTCCAATCGATCGAGCACCGCGTCGATGTGGGACGGACTGGCGCCGGCCGCTCGAACCGCGAAGCGCACGTTCTCGGCGACGGTCAGGTCGTCGTAGAGGGCGGCGGCATGGCCGAGCATGCCCACGCGCCGCCGCAGCGCGGGCGCATCCCGGCGGAGATCACATCCGAGCACCGTGCCTTCGCCCCCCGTCAGTGGTAGTAAGCCGGCGCACACCCGCAACAAGCTCGTCTTGCCCGCCCCGTTGGGCCCTTCCAGAACGACCACTTCACCCTGGGCGACGGCGAGATCGACGCCGGCCAGGGCCGGAAACCGCCCGGTCACGCAAACGGCGGTAGTGAGGAGGACTGCGGGGGCCATGGCCTGGCGCACATGCTACGGGGGACCCCCTCTGTGATTCCAAGCGGGACCCGCTTGCGCCAGGACCCGGACGGGCCGGGGCCCGGGAGCTGTGGGTCGGTGCCCGGTGTTCAGCTCACGGTCAGCCGGCTGAGACCGAGGCTCCTGAGCACGTCCGCGCTCACCGAGGACAGCCAATGGAGGTTATTCGTGAGCAGGAGCACCCCGAACACCACGAGAGCGGCGCCCGACACGATGTTCACCAGGAACAGGCGCCGCTTGAACCGGGCGAACAGCGAGGTCAGCCTGCCGAAGGCGAGCCCGGTGGCGAGGAACGGTACGCCGAGACCGAGTGAATACGACACGAGCAGCGTGACGCCCGACCCGAGGGTGGCCCGGGCGGCGGCGAGCCCGAGGACACTGCCCAGGACGGGCCCGATGCACGGAGTCCATCCGAAGGCGAACGCCATGCCGAGAACAGGAGGTGCCCACACCCCCAATTTCGAGGGCAGGGGGTGGAAGCGGCGCTCGCGCAGCAACCGGCCCGGCGTGGCGAAGCCGACCATGGCCACGCCGAAGACCACGACGAGGACCCCGGCGGCGACGTCCAATTGGCGTTGGTGACCGAGAAGGAGATGGCCGAGGCCCGACGCGGCGGCACCGAGGGCCGTGAACACGATCGTGAAGCCGGCAACGAAGCCGAGCACTCCTCGCAGAAGGGGCGCCAGGTCGCGCCGCGCTCCGGTCTCGATCTCGGCGGCGGACAAGCCCGACACCATCGACACGTAGCCCGGGACGAGGGGCAACACGCACGGAGACAGGAACGACAGCATTCCTGCCCCGAATGCAACGAGCACGCCCAGCGGGTCGGCCGAGATCGTGGCGTGCGCGGCGAGTGCCGCCGACATCATCATCACGACGCCGGTGGCGTCGCCTCGCGCTCAGCGATTCTGCACACGGAGGAGCTCCACGTCGGCGTCGACCATCATGGCGACCAGATCGGCGAAGGTGACGGTCTTCTCCCACTTGAGCTCGGTCTTCGCCTTGGTGGCGTCACCCACGAGGAGGTCCACTTCGGCGGGACGAAGGAACTTGTCGTCGACCACGACGTGCTCGTTCCAATCGAGGCCCACATGCGCGAAGGCGATCTCGCACAACTCGCGCACCGAATGGGTCTCGCCGGTGGACACGACGAAGTCGTCGGGCTGGTCTCGCTGTAGCATCAACCACATGGCGCGCACGTAATCACCGGCGAAGCCCCAGTCACGCTGGGCATCGAGATTGCCGAGGAAGAGCTTGTCGTCCATCCCGGCCGCGATACGGGCCACCCCGTGGCTCACCTTGCGCGTGACGAACTCGAGGCCGCGACGGGGGCTCTCGTGGTTGAACAACATGCCCGACGATGCGTGCAGGCCGTAGCTCTCTCGGTAGTTCACGGTTATCCAGTGGCCGTACACCTTTGCCACCCCGTACGGGCTGCGCGGGTAGAAGGGCGTCGTCTCGTTCTGCGGCACCTCCTGCACCTTGCCGAACATCTCGGAGGACGACGCTTGGTAGAAGCGGATCTCGGGATCGGCGATGCGTATGGCGTCGAGGACGCGCGTCACGCCGAGGGCGGTCGTCTCACCGGTCAGGACGGGTTGGGTCCACGACGTCTGGACGAAGGACTGGGCCGCGAGGTTGTAGACCTCGGCCGGGCGATGCTCACGCAGGATCCCTATGAGCGAGATCTCGTCGAGGAGGTCACCCGCCACTAGCGAGACCTGGTCCTGGATGTGGGCGATGCGCTCGAAGTTCAAGGTGGAGGACCGGCGCACCATGCCGATCACCTCGTAACCCTCTTCCAAGAGGAGCTCGGCGAGGTACGAGCCGTCCTGCCCCGTGATGCCGGTGATCAGTGCCCTCTTACGCATTCTTCACTCGCTTCGTCGGTCGGGCACGGCCCCTCAACGCCCCTGCCAGTGCGGTGCTCGTTTTTCCAGGAAGGCGGCGATGCCCTCGGCGGCGTCCTCTGTCTGGGTCGTGAGCGACAGCATCGCATGGAGGTGGGCGAGAGCTTCGGGAGCCGCCATGTCCCACACAGCGTAGAACGCATCGCGACCGAGCTTCATCGCAGCCGGCGACTTGGCCGCCAGCGTCTCGGCCAGCTCTGACACAGCCCCGTCGAGCTCGGCGTGGGGAACGACCCTTGTCACGAAGCCCAGGCGCTGCCCTTCCGCCGCGTCGACCACCCGACCGGTGAGCATCAGCTCGAGCGCCTGCTTGGGGGGCATGGAGCGGACGAGAGGAACCGTGATCATGTACGGCCAAAGGCCCACGTTGATCTCGGGCGCTGCGAACCGGGCCTGCTCCGAGGCCACGACCAAGTCGCAGGCCAGCGCGAGCCCGAACCCTCCGGCCATGGCGAAGCCCTGGACGCGGGCCACGGTGGGCTTGCCCAGCTGCCACAACGCGCCGAACACCTCGGCCAATACCCCGCGCGCCTCGTGGACCGACAAGACGCTGGCGTGGGGGTCGTCGGCCCCGGTCATCTTCCCGAGATCGGCACCGGCGCAAAAGGCTTGCTCGCCCGCTCCGGCCAGCACGACGACGCGCACGGAACGGTCTTCGGCCGCCTCGACCAGGGCCCGTCTGAGTCCCCGCATGACCTCCCACGACATGGCGTTGCGACGCTCGGGACGGTTGATCGTGATGCGGGCCACGCCTGCGTCGACCTGGTACAGAACGGTCGGGGTCCCCGAGACCCCAGCCTCGTGGGCCGCAGCATCGGTGACGGGCTCGGGCACCCGAGCGACGGTAGTGCCCGACCCCTGTCCAAGCCCAGCCCGAGCCGGCCCGGCCCGAGGTCCGCACTATCGTGGCCCGCCCGTGGCCAGACCCGTCGTCGCCATCGTCTCGTTTCGCCTCGGCGGCTCCGACGGAGTGGCCGTCGAGGCGACCAAATGGGGCGACGCCCTCTCGGTCCTCGGTTTCGACGTCCGCACCGTGGCCGGCGAAGGCCCGGTCGACCGGCTCCTGCCCGGCTTGGCCATCGACGCACCCGAACCACCCCGGCCGGCCGAGGTCGAAGACGCTCTGAGCGACTCGGCGCTGGTGGTGGTCGAGAATCTCTGCTCGCTCCCCCTCAACCCACGCGCCGCCGCGGTGGTCGCCGGGGTGCTGCGCAACCGACGGACCGTCATGCACCACCACGACCTTCCATGGCAGCGCGATCAGTACGCCCGCTGTCCTGCGCCGCCTGACGATCCCGCCTGGATCCACGTCACGGTCAACGAGCGGTCACGACGCGAGCTCGACGCCGTCGGGATCGCGGCGACCGTGGTGCACAACGCCTTCGACGTCGACGCCCCCGAAGGCGATCGCGATGCCACCCGCGCCGCGCTCGGGCTCCGGGGCGGGACGCGCCTCGTGCTCCAGCCGACGCGGGCCATCCCGAGGAAGAACGTGGGTGGAGGCATCGCGCTCGCAGAGGACCTAGGCGCCACGTTCTGGCTGCTCGGGCCGGCCGAGGACGGCTTCGGTCCGGAATTGAAGCGGCTGGTGGCGAAGGCGCATTGCCCTTGCCTGGTCGGGCCCGGTCCCCAGGGGCCACGAGCGAGCGTCGTCGATGCCTACGCGGCTTGCGACGTCGTCGTGCTCGGGTCCACGTGGGAGGGATTCGGAAACCCGGCCATCGAGTCAGCGGTGCACCGGCGCCCCCTTGGAATCGGCCCGTACCCGGTCGCGGCGGAACTCGCCGCCTTCGGCTTCCGGTGGTTCGCGCACGACGACGCGGCCGCAATCGCCGCCTTTCTCGACGCCCCGGACCCGTCGCTGCTCGAGCACAACCACGCCGTCGCCAGTCGACATTTCGCGCTGGGAGATCTACCCGGCCGGATCGGGCGCGTCTTCGAATCGGCGGGGTGGGCCTGGCCGGAGGTCTGACCCGGCCAAGGCCGGCCCCGGCGCCCCGGAACGCGGGCCAGAGGCCGCCCACCGGGTGCCGGTACGCTTCGGGTATGGCGACCCGTCGTCTCAACGGCCCTGGCAGTAACGCCAAGCGGCTGCCGGCCGATCGGCGCCGTCAACAACTCCTCGACGTCTCTTTGAAGCTCTTCGCCGAGCGTGGCTTCAACGCCACCACCATGGACGACATCGCCGAAGCCGCCGGCGTCACGAAGCCGCTGCTCTACCAGCACTTCGAGTCCAAGCGCGCCTTGTACCTCGAGCTCCTCGACTCGGTGTCACACACCATGCTCGAGGCCATCGGGAAGGCGATCGCCGCGGCGGGTGGCCCCCGCCAACAGGTCGAAGGCGGGTTTGCCGCCTACTTCCATCTGGTCGTGACCCACGCCGATGCCTTCCACCTGCTCTTCGGCAGCGAGGTCCCCAATGACCCGGAGTTGTCGAGGGCGGTGCGAAAGGTCGAGGACAGCATCGCCGAGTCCATCGACGTCCTCATCGATGCCGGGCTCGACGAGGACCATCGTCGGCTCCTCGCGTTCGCCGTGGTGGGTATGGCCGAGGGCGCCAGTCGGCACTTTCTCGCCGAACGCGACCCCGATGAGGGCGATCCACATGAGTCCGAGGCGACCCGTCTGGCGCGTCGCCTCGCCGACCTGGCGTGGGCCGGGCTGCGCTCGGTGCATCCCGACTGAGCCCGACCGAGCCGGCTGTCCTGACCGAGCCACCCGGTCTGCACCCGGGAACGAAAAGCCGACCTGCCAGGTAGGCTTTCGGACACGGCCACGCATCGGGCGTGGACCGGCACGGAGGTAGCGCCATGGGGACTCGGGCCAGGTCCTTGTTCAGCTTCCCGAATCCGGTGAACGAGGTGGCCGCCCGCGTGGTGGCGGGCGGTGTCGTGGTGATGTGCGTCCTGGCGATCGCCCTACGCCAGCCGTGGTTCCTCGTCCCCCTCGCCTACGGCTTCTGGGCGCGGGTGCTCACCGGTCCCACCATGAGCCCGCTCGGCCAGTTGGCCACCCGCGTGATCGCACCGCGTCTCGCCGTCCGTCCGGTGGCGGGACCGCCCAAGCGCTTCGCCCAGGCAATCGGAGTGGTCTTCTCTTCAACGGCCGTCGTGCTGTGGTTCGGGCTCGGCGCCCAGGGCGCGACGTGGGCCGTCGTCGGGCTCCTCGGCACCGGCGCACTGCTCGAGTCTGCCTTCGGCCTTTGCCTGGGCTGCAGAGCTTTCGCCGTGCTCATGCGGATCGGGCTCATCCCCGACACCGTGTGCGCGGCATGCGCCGACATCACCGTGCGCCTTCCCGAGCTTCGGCGCGAGCCGGTCGGGATCTGAATCGCAACCCCCGAGCGCGCCCGGTCGTGAGGGCAGCCGAACCAGGCTCTACCCGAGTCGAGGCAGGAGCTCACCGATGAGCATCGACAGCTCATGGGCGCAGTCGACGTAGTCCTGGTCGTCGCCTCCCGCCGGGTCGGCGACGTCACCCTGGCCGAGGGGATCGAGGGCCGCCAGACCGAGTGCGGCAACGCGTTCTGACAGCGGAGACACCCCCCCGGGAAGGTGGCGCGCCAGGAAGCGCAGTGTGGCGGTGCGATCCGAGCCCACCGGATGGCGCCGACGGATGTACGACACGTGCTCACTGGCCATGGCCACGACCAGGTCGGCAGCCATCACGGCGCCGTCGGTGATTTGCCGGCTCCGGTGCGCCGATGCTTGGAGGCCGAGGGAGACGAGCGCTTGGCGGGTGCGGATGCTCACCGGTTGGTGCTCCACGACGTGGGTCCCTGCGGTGGTGACACGCACCGCCAGTCCACCGGACAGTCCACCGGACTCGAGCATCACCCCGGCCATCACGGAGCGAGCCGCGTTGCCCGTGCAAAGGAACAGGACGTGCGCCGTCATCGATCAGGCCCGTCGGGACGGCGCCAATGGGCAGAGCGCCCGCGGGCGCAGCGCCCGGGACGTCGATCGCCGGTCGAGCAGAAGCGGCGGCCTTGATACGGATCGTGGTCGGAGATCAGTGGATGTGGATGCCCGAGACGGCCCGGGCGATGATGAGTCGCTGGATCTCGGAGGTTCCCTCGAAGATGGTGTAGATCTTCGAGTCCCGGTGCCAGCGCTCGACCGGGTGCTCACGGATGTAGCCGTAGCCACCCATGATCTGGATGGCCTGCTCGGTGACCCACACCGCCGTCTCACCCGCGTACAGCTTGGACATCGACCCCTCGCCCGCCACGAACGGCTTCCCGGTCCGGCCCATCCACGCGGCGCGCCACACGAGCAGCCGCGACGCGTCGATCCGCATCTTCATGTCGGCGAGCTTGAAAGCGATGCCCTGGTTCTCGATGATGAGCCGGCCGAACGCCTTGCGTTCCTTGGCGTAGTCGAGGGCGTATTCGTAGGCGGCCCGCGAGATGCCGAGGGCCTGAGCCCCCACCGAGGGGCGCGTGGCCTCGAACGTCGCCATGGCGGCCTGGGAGTTGGACTTCTTTCCTTCGCGGGCTCGGGCCATCTTGGCGTCGAGCTTCTCCTTGCCTCCGAGCAAGCAGTGCCCGGGGACCCTGACGTCGTCGAGAATCACCTCGCCGGTGTGCGAGGCACGGATCCCCATCTTCTTGAACTTCTGCCCGGCCGACAGGCCCGGTGTTCCCGGGGGCACGATGAAACTGGCCTGACCCCGGGAGCCGAGCTCGGGGTCGACGGCTGCGACCACCACATGGATGTCGGCGATCCCACCGTTGGTGATCCAGGTCTTCGTCCCGTTGATCACCCACTCGTCCTTGGCCTGGTCGTAGACAGCGCGGGTCCGCAACGAGCTCACGTCGGAGCCGGCGTCGGGCTCTGACACCGCGAACGCGGCGAGCTGGATCTTCTCGGGTGTGCCGAAACACTGTGGGCCCCACTCGCCCAGTTGCTCAGGCGTCCCGTTGGCGACGATGCCGGCGAGTCCGAGCGCGCTCCCGAAGATGGCGAGCCCGATACCCGCATCGCCCCACGCCAGCTCCTCGTTGGCGATCGGCATCATGAGTCCACCGGGATCGAAGAAGCACTGGCTGATGAAGTCGAAGGAGTACAGGCCGATCCGGGCCGCCTCCTCGATGATCGGCCACGGGGTCTCCTCCCGCTCGTCCCATTCGTGGGCGGCCGGTCGGATGACGTCTTCAGCGAAATCGTGAACCCATTTCTGGATCTGGAGCTGGTCTTCGCTGAGATCGAGTGAGAACTCGGACATGTCTTCCCCTTGGTCCAAGCACCGATCCGGGCTTGAGTCCTGGTCGGCACGGCTGCGGCGGAGCCGCGCCGTGCCCGGGTGGGCAGGGGGCCGGCCTCGTCCTATCCGTTGTTACCCAACGGTAACCTATGGGGGGCGGCTTCGACAACCATTCGCGCCGAAGTTGTCAGGCCCGCCCGCATGACCAGGGAGAACACCAGAGCCACGGCCAGAGCCACCCCGCCCTCCACGAAGGGTGCCCCAACACCGAGAGCCTCGAAGGAAAGACCGCCGATCGCCGGTCCGATGATGCGAGCCAGTGCCGACAGCCCTTGCTGCGCCCCCAGCGCCGTGCCGTGCTCGTCGTTGGCGACCCGGGCGACCACGAGGGCGTTGAGCGCCGGCGTGCACAAGCTCTGTCCGGCCGCCACGAGCAACAGCGGGACCACGAGGTCAACGCGGGTGTGCACCGTAGGCAACAGCAGGAGCCCGACGGCCTCGGTAACCAGCCCGATGCGCAGGCACGCCGCGTCCCCGACCCGCGCCGCGATCGGACGCACGAGTCCCCCCTGGACCACCACCGCGACCACCCCGACCATGGCGAAGACGACCCCGATCGACGCCAAGCCGAAGCCGAGACGGCGCTGACCGAACAAGGCGAAGGTCGCCTCGAAGGCGCTGAACGACACGATGAGCAACACGGTGACGGTGGCTGGCACCGCGATCTTCGACACCATGGTCCGAAGCGAGCCCGAGGACCTTTCACGGCTCGCACCGCTCGTGCCCGGTCCGGGTGTCCGTTTCTCTGCAAGTGGCAGTGTTTCTGCAAGTGACAGTGGCTCTGGAAGTAGCAGTGTCTCTGAACGTCGTCGTGTCTCTGGAAGTCGTCGGACGGCGATGGCGGCGTTGAGCCCGGCGATCCCCGCCGCCACGAAGAACGGGATGCGTGCGCCGCCCAGTGCGGCCAGACCCCCGATGGCCGGACCGATCACGAACCCGACTCCGTACGCCGCGCCGAGGAGCCCGAACATGCGCACGCGGTCCTCGGGCCCGACCATGTCGGTTGCCGACGCCTGGGCCACGGCCACGCTCCCACCCGAAGCTCCGTCGAGGACGCGCGCCACCATGAGGAGCCAGAGAGAGCCGGCGACGCCGGTGAGGAGGCTGGCGGCCGCGGTTCCCGCCAGCGACAGGATGAGCAACGGCTTGCGCCCTACTCGATCCGACAGTCTCCCGAGCAACGGAGCGCTGACGAACTGCGCAGCGGAGAAGGCGGCCAGGAGGAGGCCGACCGACGCGGGGCCCGCGCCGAGCTTCCGCGCATAGAGCGGCAGCAGGGGCACGACGATGCCGAAGCCGAGCAGGTCGACGGCGACGGTGGTCCAGAGCACGCCGAACCCCGGCGGAAGTCCACGGCCCGCGCCACGCAGGCCGGAAAGAGAGGCGCGCCCCGACGCCCGGGCGTCCGACATGGGTCACAGCAGAGGGGAGCGTTCCCCCAGCGTCAAGTCGGGCCGCATCCGCATCGCCGGCCCATGACGGGCGATGTCGGTCAGGCGGTGGCGGGCCGAACTTCGACCGCCTGCAGGCCCTTCGGTCCTTCCGTCAGCTCGAACTCGACCGACTGCCCCTCCTCGAGGCTGCGGTAGCCGTTCATCTGGATGGCGGAGTGGTGAACGAAGACATCGTCTCCATCCGTCTGGGCGATGAAGCCGTACCCCTTCTCCGCGTTTGGCGATGTGCGGGTTGACAAACCCGTATGGGTTTGTCAACCCGCACATTGCCCCGCGTTTGAACCACTTGACCGTTCCCGATGCCACTTCATTCTCCCCTCTGTCCTCCTGCGTCCCCCCACGCGCCCAAAAGGTAGCAGCGACCAATCCGACCTGGGGGTTTCATCGGGCCCGGATCGGCTTCACCCCGCCTTCGGGAGCCGGGTCAGCGGTGCAGACGCGTGCCGTCGGACCCGTCCTCCACCACCCAGCCCCGGGCCTCGAGGTCGCGTCGGATGGCGTCAGCATGGGGGTAGTCGCCGTCGGCGCGAGCTTGGTCGCGCTGGGCAACGAGCCCGACCGTCTCTGCGTCGAGGTCGGGCTCGGACCCTGCGAGCGGCAACCCGAGCGCGTCGCACAGGACCGCCGCAGTGAAAGCCAGGCGCCGACCTTCGTCGGGGTCGCCGGCATCAGCGGCCGTGTGGGCCCTGCGAGCGAGATCGAAGATCTCGGCCAACGCTCCCGGGGTGTCGAGGTCGTCGTCCATGTGCTCGACGAACGACGCCAGCGCGCCGACATCGACACCAACGCTTTGCGCCTGCGCCGCGGTGACACCGGACGCCGACGCGGCCAGGTCGAAGCGTCGTGCCAGGTCGTCGAGGCGAATGAGGCCCTGTTCGGCCTGGTCGACGGTGGATGGGGTCACCTCGATGGGCGAGCGGTAATGGGCGCGGAGCACCAAAAGGCGGTATGCCCGGGCGTCGGCGCGCGTGAGCAGATCGGTGAGAGACGTGAAGTTCCCAAGAGACTTCGACATCTTCTCGCCCCCGACCATGACCCACCCGTTGTGGACCCAGTGCCGGGCAAAGGCCCTGCCCACCCCGACGGCCTGGGCTCGCTCGTTCTCGTGATGCGGGAAGACGAGGTCCATTCCCCCGCCGTGGATATCGAACCCCTCGCCCAGGAGGTCGAGCGACATCACCACACACTCGGTGTGCCAGCCGGGCCGGCCTGGCCCCCACGGCGACTCCCACGTGGGCTCGCCGGGCCGAGCCTTCTTCCACAGCACGAAGTCCAGGGGCGAGCGTTTCTCCTCGTCGAGCTCCACCCGCGCTCCGGCGCGCAGGGAATCGAGGCTCTGGCGAGCCAGCAGCCCGTAGCCCTCGATCCGGTCAACCGAGAGGTACACGCCGTCGGAGGTCTCGTAGGCGACGCCACGATCGACGAGGGCGGCGATCAACCCGACCATGTCCGCCACGAACGCCGTGGCGTGGGGGATCTCGGTGGGCCGCGTCACCCCGAGGCCGTCGACCGCGTCCCACCACACCGCCTCGTACTGCGCCGCCACCTCGGCCTCGCTCCGGCCCTCCTCCGAGGCCCGGGTGATGATGTGGTCGTCGATGTCGGTGATGTTCGACACAAAACGGACCTCGAGACCCTGGAACTCGAGGAAGCGCCGCAGCACGTCGAAGACGAGGGCTAAGCGGCCGTGGCCGAGGTGCGGGACGTCGTAGACGGTGAGGCCACAGACGTACATCGACACGCGGCCTTCCTCGCGTAGCTCGAGGGGTCGGACCGTGCCCGTCGCAGTGTCATGAAGGCGCAGCACTCGGAGTACGGTAACCGCACCGTGGACACCACTGTGGACATCGGCGCGACCACCGAAGTACACCCGCCCGAGCTCGAAGGACCGCGGGCGCCCGAGGTTCCCGACAAGGCCTCGCTCGAGGGTCTCGAGGCCAAATGGTCGGCCCGGTGGGAGGAGGCGGGCACCTACCGGTTCGACCGCAGCGCACCCCGGGCACGGGTCTTCGCCATCGACACACCACCCCCGACCGTGTCGGGCTCGCTCCACATCGGCCACATGTTCTCGTACACCCACACCGACGCCATTGCCCGTTTTCGGCGCATGCGTGGCCACGAGGTCTTCTACCCGATGGGTTGGGACGACAATGGCCTGCCCACCGAGCGCCGCGTGCAGAACTACTACGGCGTCCGGTGCGACCCGAGTCTGCGCTACGACCCTTCCTTCTCGCCCCCTGAGAAGCCGGGAAAGGACGTCATCTCGATCTCGAGGCCGAACTTCATCGAATTGTGCGACCAGCTCGTGGTCGAAGATGAAAAGGCGTTCGAGCACCTGTGGCGCACGCTCGGCCTGTCGGTGGACTGGAGCCAGAACTACGCCACCATCGACACAACGTCGCGACGCACGTCTCAGCACGCCTTCCTCAGGATGTTGCGCGCCGGTCAGGCCTACTCGACCGAAGCGCCCACCCAGTGGGACGTGGACTTCCAGACCGCGGTTTCCCAGGCCGAGATGGAAGACCGCGAGCTGGCCGGTGCCTACCACCGACTCCGCTTCGCACGGGCAACGGACGACGGTTCGGTCGACATCGAGACGACGCGCCCTGAGTTGCTCGCGGCATGCGTGGCTCTCGTCGCCCACCCTGAAGACGATCGCTACCGCGCTCTGATCGGCCACGACGTGGTCACGCCGCTGTTCCAGGTCCGCGTGCCCGTGCTCGCCCATCCGCTCGCCGACCCCGAAAAGGGTTCGGGCGTCGCCATGATCTGCACCTTCGGGGACACCACGGACGTGACGTGGTGGCGCGAGCTGTCCCTGCCGACGCGCACCATCGTGGGACGCAACGGTCGTCTGCGAGCCGTGCCGTGGGGAGAGGAAGGCTGGACTTCGCAGGACCCGGCAGCGGCGGCACAGGCCTACGGCGAGCTCGAAGGCCGCACGGTGGCGCAGGCCAGGACGCGCATCGTGGAGATGCTCACCGAGGCGGGGGTGCTCGTCGGCGAGCCCAAGCCGATCCGGCACCCGGTCAAGTTCTACGAACGTGGGGACCGCCCTCTCGAGATCGTGTCCAGTCGTCAGTGGTACGTGAGAACGCTCGACATGCGCGAACAGCTGCTCGAGCGGGGCCGCGAGCTGCGCTGGCACCCCGAGCACATGCGTCATCGCTACGAGGCGTGGGTGGAGGGTCTCAACAGCGACTGGAACATCAGCCGGCAGCGTTTCTTCGGCGTGCCGTTCCCGGTGTGGTACCCGGTGGGCGACGACGGCTCGATCGACCACGACCATCCCCTCCTGGCCGCCGGTGACCGCCTACCGGTCGACCCCTCGAGCGACGTCCCCGACGGCTACCGCGAGGACCAGCGCGGCGGGCCGGGTGGGTTCGTCGGTGACCCCGACGTCATGGACACCTGGGCCACGTCCTCGCTCACCCCCCAGATCGCGGGGCGCCGCGAAGACGACCCCGACCTCTTCTCGCGGGTGTTCCCCATGGACCTGCGACCCCAGGCACACGAGATCATCCGGACCTGGTTGTTCAGCACGATCGTGCGATCCGAGCTCGAACACGGATGTCTGCCCTGGACCGATACCGCCATCTCGGGGTGGATCCTGGACCCCGAACGCAAGAAGATGTCGAAATCGCGCGGCAACGTCGTGACGCCGCTCCCGCTTCTCGAGTCCCACGGTGCGGACGGGGTGCGGTACTGGGCCGCGAGCGGCCGGCCCGGAGTGGACACGGCGGTGGACGAGGGGCAGATGAAGGTGGGCAGGCGCCTGGCCATCAAGATTCTCAATGCGTCGCGTTTCGCCCTCACGAGGCTCGGCGCCGAAGCCACGACCGCGCCCGGTGCGGTGAGCTCGCCCCTCGACCTCGCCATGTTGCACAGCCTCGCTATCGTCGTCGACGAGGCCACCACGGCGCTCAACTCCTACGACTACGCGCGCGCCTTGGAGCGTACCGAGGCGTTCTTCTGGTCCTTCTGCGACGACTATCTCGAACTGGTGAAGACGCGTGCCTACGTTGACTCGCGCGCGCCCGGCCCGGTCTCGGCGCGCGCCGCCCTGGCCATCGCCCTGTCGGTGCAGCTCCGTCTCTTGGCCCCCTTCGTGCCATTTGTCACCGAGGAGGTGTGGTCGTGGTGGCACGAGGGATCGATCCACCGTGCCCCGTGGCCTGACGCCGACGAGCTCTGGCCGGCACAGCAGCAGGGGGACGTCGCCGTGCTCGACATGGTGGCGTCGGTGCTGGGAGAGGTGCGCAGGGCAAAGACCGACGCCCGGGCGTCGATGCGGGCCGAGGTGGCGCGGCTGACCGTCGTCGACAGCCCCGAACGCCTTGCTCTGCTCCGCCAAGCCGAATCGGACTTGTGCGATGCAGGGGGTGTCGTCGAGCTCGTCCGGCGGGAAGGGGCACCCGACGTCATCGTCGAACTGGCTCCGAAAGACACGGGCGACGAGGCCTGATGCCCGACGACGAGCCGCGCACGGCCCAGGAGATCCAGGTCGAGCTGGACACGGTGCGGGGTGAATGCCAGGCATCGCACGACAGGCTGGTCGGCACCGTGTCCGACTTCGACGACGCGGCGGTGCGCCGCCCGTGCCGGTTGGAGGGCTGGACCGTCGGCCACGTCATCACCCATCTCGCCCGGAACGCCGACTCCCACATCCGGATGCTGCGCGCCGCGCTCGACGGCGATGCCGTGGAGCAGTACGCCGGCGGGCGCGAGGAGCGGGCCAGCTCCATCGAGGCCGGCGCCCGGCGCAGCGCCACCGAGCTGATCGAGGACACGCTCCGGTCGATCTCCGAGCTCGAGACGGCGTGGGCGGCGATGACCCCCGCGGCCTGGGACGGCCACGGGCTGTCGCGGGGACGACCGTGGCCATGTCGGGCCCTGCCGTACTTCCGTTGGCGCGAGGTGGAGATCCATCATGTCGACCTCGGGACCGGATACGGCCCGCAGGACTGGCCCGAGGAGTACGTGCGGCGCGAGCTGCAACTCACCTTGGCGACGGTTCCAGGGCGTCTCGCCGACGCCGCCCAGCGACGGATGCTCCTGGCCTGGCTCACGGGTCGCTCCCCGACGCCGGGCGAGCTCGATCTGGCCGGTTGGGAGTCGCGACCGAAGAACTACTTCACGGGCCTGTCGGACTGAGCGTCGAGCAGCATCGTCGGGCCGTGACCTGGGCCGCGGTCACTGGTCGAGCTTGAACACCCGCATGGCGTTCTCGCGCAGGAACTTCGGCCACACGTGGTCGCGCAGCGGGACGTCGGCGAGCTCGGAGAAGATGCGCTCCAGGGTCAGTGCCATCGGGAAGTACCCGGCGTACAGGATCTTGTCGGCGCCACGTGTGTTGGCGTAGTCGATGATCGCCTTCGGGTAGTACTTGGGAGCGAAGGCGCTCGTCATGTAGTGCAGGCCGGGCCACTTGAGCATCAACTTCACGGCCAGCTCTTCCCAAGGCTCGGCCCCGTGTCGCATGACGATGCGCAGTTCGGGGAAGTCGTAGCAGACCTGGTCGAAATGCATGACGTCCTGGCACGCCGAGGGCACGCGGGGCCCGGCGATCCCCGCGTTCACGACGATGGGCAGGTCGAGATCGATACAGGCCTGGTAGACGGGGTAGTAACGCCGATCGCTCACCGGCACCTGGGGGTTGCATCCCGCCGGGAACGTGGTGACCGCCTTGATGTCGTGCTCGGCATGCGCCGCACGGATCCGTCGGACGGCCCCAGTGATGTCGTTGGGGTCGAGGGCCTCGAGGTTCGCCTTGAACCGATCCGGGTGCTCGGACAGGGCGCGGTCGACGACCGTGCCCGCCAGCCCCACGAGCCCGATGGCGATGCCGAAGCGGTCCATCTCGTGCAGCGTCACGGCGACGGGATCGTCCTCGTCGGTGACCCGATTGGGGTCGTCATCCTTGAACATGTACGAGATCGGTGAGCCCGACGACGCACTTGCTTCGTCGCGCAGCTGAGGCTTGAGGAAGTCGAAGCGCCGGGCGGCCCTTGCACTCGGGAACCCGATCATGCAGTCGACCACCCCGACGTCGTTTGGCATCGGCACGGCCCGCCACCGTACAGGGACGTGGGCGCCGGGGCCGATCTAAGGTCGCCTGGCAGGTGGGCCGGGCTCCCCGGCACGACAGTGGAGGATGGAACTGATGGATGTCGCCGACATGACAGGCAAGACGGTGGTCATCACCGGCGCGAACTCCGGCATCGGCCTCGAGACGGCGGTCGCGCTGGCGCGAGCTGGAGCCAAGACCCTGATCACAGTGCGTGACCGCGCCCGGGGCGAAGTGGCGGTGGCCGACATCCGGGCGCGCTCGGGGCACGACGTCGTCGACGCCGTGGTCTTCGATCTCGGGAGCATCGCATCGACGCGCCAAGGCACAGCAGAAATCCTGGCCCGTTGTGACCGCATCGACGTCCTCGTCAACAACGCCGGTGTGGTCTTGTCGAGTCGGCGCGAGACCGAAGACGGTTTGGAGGCAACCTTCGCCGTCAATCACCTTGGGCATTTCGTCCTCACCGAGCTCCTGCTCGACCGCATCAAGCAAAGCGCACCGGCTCGCATCGTCAACGTCGCCTCGACGGCGCACAAAGGCGCCCGGAAGGGTCTCAACTTCGACGATCTGCAGTCGTCCTTCGCCTACGGCGGGATGCAGGTCTACTCCAAGTCCAAGCTCGCCAACATCTATTTCACCACCGAGCTGGCCCGACGACTCGAGGGGACCGGTGTCACGGTCAACTGTCTGCACCCGGGCACCGTGGCCACCGGATACGGCCGCGACGGCGACTCCTCAGGTGTGCTCGCCTTCGGGCTCAAGGTCATCAAGCCCTTCATCCTCAGCGCCGAGCAAGGGGCGCGCACATCGATCTATCTGGCATCTTCGCCCGACGTCGCCGGCGTCACGGGCAAGTACTTCGTGAAGTGCAAGCCGCGCCGTCCTTCCGCCGCCGCCCAGAACGACGAAGCAGCCCGGAGACTCTGGGAGCGCAGCGAGGAGATCGTGGCCCAGAAAGTCTGAGCTCAGCCCGCTTCACCCATGTACGCGTCGAGCAAGTGCTCTCCGACATCAGCCGGCGACCCGCTCCGCACGAGCCGGCCGTTCACCATGACGCCGGCCTGGTCCGCGATGGCGAGCGCGGTCTGGGCGAACTGCTCCACCAGCAGGATCGTGATCCCCTCCTGGGCGACGGCCTGCGCCACGAGCTCGTAGAGCTCGGCCACGACGAGCGGGGCGAGGCCCAGGGAGAGCTCGTCGAGCAGCAGCATGCGCGGGTTCGTGAACAACGCCCGGGCCAGTGCCAGCATCTGCTGCTCGCCCCCTGACAGCCGGCCCGCCAGCTGCCGACGCCTCTCGCCGAGGACAGGGAACCGGGCGTAACTCTGCTCTTCGAGGTCGGCGACCTTCGTCGCTCTGCTCCGGTAGCTGTACATGAGCAGGTTCTCGGCCACGGTCAGGTTCGGGAAGACGGCACGTCCTTCGGGCACGGCGCACAGGCCCTTGCGAGCGAGGCGGTCGGGCACGGCCCGGCGGATCTCCTCGCCGTCGAACGATACGGTGCCCGACGTGGCGGGCATCCGGCCGCTCGCCACTTTGAGCAATGTGGACTTGCCGGCCCCGTTCGGACCGAGCAGCGCGTAGACCGAGCCTTCGGGAACCTCGAGCGACACACCGTGGACGACCTCGATGCGCCCGTAGGAGGCACACACGTCGGTGATCGACAACATGGGGGTGCTCGTCAGAGACGGCGCGCGCTGACCGGGGAAGGCGATCATCGTCGATCCGGGGGATGCGGCATCCGGGCGCGGGGAGCCCGGGGCGCCGACGAAGACGGCAGACGAGGCCTGAGGAGCCGGGGCTTCTTCCACGGCGCCGAGGTACGCAGCTTGGACGGCGGGGTCGGCCTGCACCGTGGCCGGGTCACCGTGGGCGATGACAGCCCCGTAGTCGAGGACGCTCACGAAATCGCAGATGTTCATCACGAGGCTCATGTCGTGCTCGACCAACAAGACGGCGATGCCCCGGTGCGCGAGGTCCATGAGCACGCGCCCCAGCTCGACGGTCTCCTCCTGGTTCAGGCCCGAGCTCGGTTCGTCGACGAGGAGCACCGAAGGTCCGGTCGCCAGTGCCCGACCGAGCTCGACGAGCCGCGCCAGTCCGGTGGGGAGCAGGTCTGTCGGTTCGTCGGCCACGTGCGACAGCCCCACATGGGCGAGGATGATGTCGGCTTCATCACGAGAGCTTGTGCCGGTAGGGCGCCTTCGCCTCGTCTCGGCCGCCATCTGCACGTTCTCGCGTGCCGTCAGGGTCCCGAAGAGCTCCAGTCGCTGAAAGGTGCGGGCGATCCCGAGCCGTGCCCGACGATGGGGTGAGACACTCGTGATGTCGGTGCCGGCGAGCCGCACTCGGCCTTGGGTCGGTGGCTGGAGCCCGGTGATGACGTTGAAGAGCGTCGTCTTGCCGGCGCCGTTGGGACCGATCAGCCCGTTCACCGCGCCGGCATGTACCTCGAGGTTCACGTCTTGCAGGGCCTGGAGGCCACCGAAGCGGACCGAGATCTCCTCGACGGCGAGCTCAGACAACGGAACGGACCTCCGTCCCGACCGTCGTCATGGTGGCGACGGGGACGGGAACCGGCACGAACGCAGGGTCCAACTGATCGAGGATCGTCGCGGAGCGTCCCTGGCGCCGATTCCAGAAGTCGGTGACCTCGGCATAGAACTTGCCGATGCCGTTGGGGTTGCGACCGATGGTCACGACCCCGACGCCGATGAGGAGCTGGGTGAGGTCGGGGATCTGGGGGATATGTGCGCCGATGACCGGACCGACCGCCACGAAGACCCCGGCCAGAACGGCGCCGGTGAGGAGGTTGACGCCGGCGAGCGTCACGCCGACGAAGATGGCGATGCTGAACAGGAAGCTGAATTGCGCGGCGCCGACGACGGTGGAGATCCCGCCGAAGAGCGCGCCGGCGAGGCCCGCCATCCCAGCCGAGAACGCGAACACGAGCAGCTTCGTGACTGTGAGGCTCAACCCCACGGTGCTGCAGGCGGCGGGCGAGTCGTTCATGCTCACGAGACGTCGGCCGAAGCGACCGCGACGCAGCGCTCCCACCCCGATCAGACACAGACCCAGGACCACGGCCAGAAACACATCGAAGGCACGATCCGTCGTGAATCGCATGCCGAAGATGTCGGGACGACCCACCGTCACCGTGCCGCCGATGCCCATGATCGAGCTCGATTGAAAGAACACGTTGTCCATGAGCACCGCGAAGGCGAGGGTGGCGAGAGCAAGGTAAAGGCCCCGGAGGCGCAACACCGGCAGAGCCAGGACGGCGCCCACCGCGGCGCAGACGCCGATCGCCGCCAGCAGGCCCAACACCGAGCTGCCGCCGTCAACGGCGTGCATCATCACCGCGCCGATGCCCAGGAACGTGAACTGACACAACGAAACCTGGCCGGCGTATCCCGACAGGGGCACGAGGCTCAACGCCAGAATCGACAACGCCAGGGCGTTGCCCATCGTGAAGAGGTTGTTGCCGGTCAGCACCGTACCGAGCACCACGACCCCGACGACGACCACCGCGGCCCCGACCAGCGTCGTCCGGGCGCTCGCCACGCGCGGCGGGCGCACCCGTACCACCCGGCCGATGGCCAGACGCACCTCGGGGATCAGGAGCAGCGCCAGGAACAACATCGCCATGGGCAGGGCCGCGTCCACGTCGTTCACGACGCTTTGCGGGGCGTAGCCGATGGCCATGGAGTTGGCGACGCCGAGGATCATGGCGCCCAGGAACGTCATCGGCAGGCTGCGCAATCGCCCTACCACCGCGGCGGCATAGCCGTAGATCACGAGCTGGGTGAGCGTTTCGATGTTCATCCCCTGCACGCTGGGGGCGAGGAGGATGCCGCCGAGGCCGGCGAACATGACGCCGATCATCCAGGCGTAGGCGGCGATGCGCCCCGAAGGTGCCCCGGCCAATGACGCCAGGCTCGGGTCGTCCACGACGGCGCGCATGGCCACGCCGGTGCGGGTGCGCCGGAAGAAGACCCGCAGGAAGATCGCCACCGCGATGGCCACCGCCATGGTGATGAGCTGCTCCCACGAGAGGGTGATCCCGGCCACCGAGACCGGGTTGCCGTTCACGAGATCGGGCGTGTTGTAGGTATTGGCCGTCGGGCTCCAGATGGCCCCGGCGGCGGCCACCAAGACGAGGAGCAGGCCGAGGGTGACCGCCAAGCGGATGCTCGTGGCCGCCCCGTACAGGGGGCGCATCACGACACGTTCGACGACGACGCCCAGCAGCGGCGCCGCCACGAACAACACGATGGCGAGCGACACCAGCTCGGGGAGTCCCCACCCCTGCCATAGCTGCCAGAACAGGTACGCCATCACCATGCCCATGGCGCCGTGGGCGAAATTGAAAATGCCCGTCGTGTTGTAGGTGACCACCAGGCCGCTGGCACTCACCGCGTAGATCGCCCCGAAGGTGACGCCGGCGATCAGCAGACTCAGGAACTCGGTCACCGAACCACGAGTTCCTGTGGACCAATGCCCGAAACGCGGGCGTTCCGACGGTCGTCCACCGGGGCCTCTATGACGTCGGCCGTATCATCGCGGTATATCCGGGCTCTTTCAGGAAGCTGTTCGAACCGCAGTAGAACCCGCTCGTCGCGGTGGGCGCCACCCGCTTGATGACGCCGTTCTGCACCTGGGCCATGAGGAAGCACCCCGAGGGAACGGCCTGGGCCGGGTTGCTGGGGGGAACGAGCCCGCCCGCATCGAAGAACGTGACCTTGTTCAGCGCTGCGATCAGGCCCGCCCGGGTGGGTGGGTTGCCGGCCGTCTGGAGGGCCTGCGCGAAGAGCTCCGCCGAGGCCCAGCCGTAGATGGACTCGATCTCGAAGTTGGGGTTGGGGTCCACCTTCTTCATCCATTTGTCGAACAGCGCCACGGCGGGCACGGTCTTGGCATCCTGTCCCAGATACAGGGCGTACCCCTGCTCGATGTACATGTTGTTGGCAGCCGTGCCCGCCAGCTTCAGCAACTGGCTGGAGTAGGCCGCACCTTCGATGTTGAGCGCCTTGAAGTTCTGCTGCTGGAACTGCTTGGCGAGCGTGGCTGCGTAGTTGTCGGGCAGCTCGGTCGAGAAGAACATCTTCACGCCCTTGTTCTTCATGGCGATGATGTCAGGAAGGAAGTTGGTGTCGAAGGGCCCGACACCATGGTCGTAGACGATCTGGAATCCCGACGCCTTCATGGCGGCCTCGACGGCTGTCTCGGCGGCGGTCGTCGAAGCGGTCGCGTTCTCCCAGATGATCCCCACCTTCTTGACGGCCTGCGGATAGGTCTTCTTCAGATACTTGAAGAGATTGAGGGGATAGTAGTTCTCAGGGTTGGGGAGGGGACTGTAGAGATAGGGGTCCGAAGACAGCCCGGGGCTCAGCGAGAACCCGACGTCGGGCACGCGGGCCAGGTCGATCAGGGGCTTCTCGGCCGAGTCGAGCAGCGAGAACCCCCCGACGAGGGCGAACTCGGTACGGATCTGGTTGCCGGTGACCGTGGCCACCTGGCCACCCTGGAAGGTGCTGTCCTGGGCGTCGAGCACCAGCTTCCGCCCGTTCACCCCACCCTTGCTGTTGATATAGGCGAAGTACGCCTTGGTGCCGTCCTCGGCCCCCTTGAACAGTCCAGGGATGGGTGAAGACAGGTCGTCGACCTGGCCGACGGTCACGGACGTGGCGGTCACGCCCGGGGAGGTGCCCGAGGTGCCGGACGTTCCCGACCCGCCTGTAGGCGTCGAGCTCTGGGTCGATGACGTCGACGCAGGCGACGGCTTGGACGAGCAGGCGACCAACGCCACTGCGCACACGGAGAGTAAAACAGCGAGCCCGGTGCGTGGCGTAAGTGGGCGCGTCAGGCGCCCCCGACGCGCTCGCTCCCGCACCTTCTCTCGGTTCGCGTTCACCAGGCCCCCCTCTGTGTCCTAACCCTCACCGTATGACTCTTCCCCGGAGCCACACCCAAGCTTGCCATGCCCACCCCAACCGACCTGGCGCGCCCTCGCATGCGCGGGAGCCATCCGGGGGTTCGACCCCGGCGGTGACCCAGCCCAGAGCGGGAACGCGTTCTAGTAATTAATGGTACGTCAGATGGCGTGCCTATGGATAGTGCCCGATGACACCCCCACCGCCGACCACCGAGGCGCCCCTCTATGCGGTGCGCGGCGCCTCGACCGGCGCCGCGGTCACGACGGCGCCGGGGCCTCGGCCTGGGTCGGAGCCGGCCCGGCCGAGCGGCGGAACCGAACTCCTTCGAGGAACCTCACCACGGCGGCCACGGCGTGAGCGCTGCGCACCGAGGGAAGCACGTCAAAGGCATGTTGGGTGTAGGGAAGCTCGGCGTACAGCACGAGTGACTTCGACACGGCGCGCAGCGCGGCCACGAACGTGCGGGCGTCGGCCACCGGGACGAGGGTGTCATTGGTCCCGTGGACGACGAAGAACGGCGGTGCGTCGGCGTTGACCCGATGCAGGGGGGACGCGGCTTCGAACACGGCGGGTTCGTCGGCCAGTCGGCACTTGAAGACCCGGCGTTCGAGCAGGGCGAGCAGGCCCTCGTCGTAGCGCGACGTCCCTCGCCCCGCTGTCATGTCATAGACGCCATAAAAGGGAACGCAGACGTCCACCGAGGCGTCGGTCCCCTCGAACCCCGGCTGGAAGTCGACGTCGCCGGGGGTGAGTGCCAGCAGTGACGAGAGGTGTCCTCCCGCCGACCCGCCCGACACCGCGATGAACCGGGGGTCACCTCCGTACTCCGCGATGTGCTCACGCACCCATGCCACGGCCCGTTTGCAGTCCACGATGTGGTCGGGCCACGTAGCCCGCGGGCTCAGTCGGTAGTTGATGGTGACGGTCACCCAGCCGCGCCGGGCGAGCTCGTGCAAGAGAGGGAGGCCCTGTTCGCGCTTGTCCCCGATGACCCACGCCCCACCGTGAATGTACACCAGGACCGGCGCACCCTTCGGTGGGTCGGCGCGTCGTCGGATGATGTCGAGGCGATGTGCTCGGAGGCCGTCGCCCACATAGTCGACGTTGCGAACAACCTGCATCGACCGGGCCGGACGCGGGAGCGGGTACAGAAGACGGGGGAGGCGCCACATCGTGTCGCCACCATGGAGGGGGAGATCGTCGATGTCCGAGGCGGGAACGGGCATCTCTTCCTCGGCCCGGAGAAAGACGCTGCGCGCGCCCGCCGAAACCCGAGCGTGGACCACGAGACCGGTCCACGAGGCCGCGTTTACCCCCAGTGCAACCCAACCCGGCCACGACCCGAGCGCACCCTCGAGACCGAACGCCACCGTGGCGGCTCCTTGCCATGCGATGTGCCAGAGGGGCATCTCGGCGGTGTACCACCCGGCAAAAAAGCTCGGGACCACCAGAAGCTGGTGCCGAGCGGGGCGGAAGGCATTCACCACCAACAGGGCGCCCGCGAGGCTTACAGCCAGGTACACCCATGCCCACGCCATGGCACCATCCTGGCTCATGGTGGGAAGATGGCGCACGCCGAAAGGGCGAGCGACCGAGGGACGTCGGGGGGGCACGAACCGACCAGCGAGGGCGAAACGACCATGGAACAGCTCACAGGGCTCGATGCGACGTTCCTGTACCTGGAGACATCCAGCCTGCACATGCACGTCTCGATGGCGGCGATGTTCGACCCGTCCACCGTCCCGGGCGGCTACTCCTTCGACAAGCTGCGCGACCTTGTGAGCTCCCGGCTCGAGCTGGCCCCGATCTTCCGCCGGAGATTGGTGGAGGTCCCCTTCCGCCTGGGCCACCCTTACTGGGTCGACGACGCGACATTCGACATCGAGTACCACATCCGCCGCGGGGCGCTTCCCTCTCCGGGAGGCGTCGAGGAGCTGGCCCAGTTCGTCGGTGACGTGTGCAGTCGCCAACTGGACCGGACCAAGCCGCTGTGGGAGATGTACATCGTCGAAGGCCTGCGCGGGGGTCAGATCGCGGTGGTCACCAAGATCCACCACTGCACCATCGACGGGGTCTCTGGCGCCGAGCTGCTCTCCCAGCTCTTCGACCTCGAACCCGAGCCGCCCGCGCGACCCGCGCCTGCCACCCCTCTTGCCGTGGACGAGCATCTGCCGTCGGACCTACAGCTCCTGGCGCAGTCGCTCGCGACCCGTCTGACCCGGCCTCTCGGAATGACCAAGCTCGCCTGGCGCACCGGATGGGCGTTGCTCGACGTCCGTCGGGTTCGGGCCAGGGGATCGGGTCGCGCCGCATTGCCCCTGACCACGCCCCGCACCTCGCTCAACGCGTCGATCACACCGCACCGGCGTGTGGCCTTCTCGTCCATCTCCCTCGAGGACGCCAAACGCATCAAGAGGGCGTGCGACACGACCCTCAACGATGTGGTCCTGGCGATATGTACCGGTGCGTTGCGTCGGTACCTCATCGACGGCGACGAGCTGCCCGATGAGCCGCTCGTGGCAACGGTCCCGGTGTCGACAGCGCCGACCGCCGCCAACCGGCGCGGCGCCAACAAGGTGTCGGCGATGTTCGTGGCGCTGCCGTGTCAGATCGCGGACCCTGTCGAGAGGCTCCAGGCGATTCGTGAGAGCACCAAAGGAGCCAAAGAGGAGCACAACGCGCTGGGCGCCGACGTGCTGCTCAATTGGACCGAGCACGCCACTCCGAACGTGTTCTCCGCCGCGGCCCGCGCCTACACGCGCCTGAAGCTCGCCGAACACCACCGCCCGATCCACAGCCTGGTGATCTCCAACGTCCCGGGGCCGGACTTCCCCCTGTACCTGGCGGGGTCAGAGCTCGTTGCCGGGTTCCCCCTGGGACCGGTCATGGACGGAGCGGGCTTGAACATCACCGTCATGAGCTACCGGGGAGTCCTGAACTGGGGTCTCATGGCCTGTGCCGAAACCGTGCCGCGCCTCACAGAACTGGCGAGCTACATCCCCGATGCGCTCGACGAGTTGGCCACCGCCGCCGGCCTGGCACCCCCGGGCCCCGTCGGTGTGGCACCGGGCCGCCCCCGCCCGACCGCCCCAACCACCGTGCGCGCCCCGCAGCCGACCCACTGAGGCCCAGGCGACTGAGCCATCTAAGCGACTGAGTGAATGGACATGCGCCGTGGCTGAAGCGCGACAAGCACTACGCATCGGTCTCGTGGGCTGCGGCATGATCGGACAGATCCATGCCGACGGGTTGCGCAAGATGGGCGAGGACGGCGAGATCGTGGCGGTCGGTGCGGCCGACCCCTCGGAGTCGTCCCGAGCCTCGACGGCGCACAACTGCCCGTTCCAATACCTGACCGACGATCCTCGGCGCGTCATCGAGGACCCTGCCATCGACGCCGTCATGATCACGTCGCCCACGTCCACCCATCGTGAGCTCGTGCTGGCGACCTTGGACTCGGGTAAGGCTCTGTTCTGCGAAAAGCCCCTGGCACCGAATTTGGACGATGTGCGCGAGCTCTGTGGTGCCGTGGCGCTGGCGTCGCAGGCCGCCCAGGTCGGCTTCCACTCCCGCTTCCATCCCATCGTCAACCGCATTCGCGAGCTCGTGGTGTCGGCCGGACTCGGCGCCCCCATGGCCTACACGCTGCGCGACGACCAGTACTGGCCCACGGGCGCGGTGGTACCGGGACACAGCTCGTGGCGCTCGGATCGGGCCCAGGCCGGAGGGGGTGCGCTTCTCGAGCATTCGATCCATGCCGCTGACATCGTGTGCTGGCTGTTCGGCCCAGCCGTGCGGGTCTCTGCCAAGACCAGAGCGGTGTTCGGATATGACGTCGAGGACGTGGCCGCGGTCGTGGTCGAGCACGCATCGGGCGTCGTCGGCACCATCCTCAGTGTCTTCAACGGCGTCCGGGGCCGTGAAGAGCGTCGCTTCGAGGTCTTCTTCGAGGGCGGCGCCGTGGAAGCCACCACGGACTTCATCGTGGGAGCCACCGAGGACAGCTTGCTGGTGCAGCGACCCGACGCTGCTCCGGAGCATCCCGATCTCGACGTGATGCGAGAGCAACATTTCGCCACCCTCGGGCTTCCCCGCCGCGACTTCGTCTTCTACACCTATCCCGCCGACAGACATTGGGTGCGGTGCGTACAGAACGGCGAACCGGCGTCACCCGGATTCGCCGACGCGCTCCGTGCCCACGAGCTCGTCGACGGCGCCTATCGCTCCGCGACCACCGGAGCCGCCGTGTCCCTGTGAGGACCGACGCATCGTGCGGTCCCCGAGCGGCATGATGCTGGGATGACCGACCTACCTTCGGAGCCCGTACACCGCCCTTCTCGTCCCGGGCTCGGGAGCCTTGCGTCGGCGATCTCGAAGTGGGTGGAACCCGAGGACAATCCCGCGGGCGTCATCTACGGGACGATCGCCGTCGGCGCCGTGCTGGCGGCGGAGAGCACCCGGCGCGAGACCTTTCCCGACACCATCGAAGCCACGGTGCTCATTCTCGGCCTGTACTGGCTCGCCCACACCTACGCCACCGTGGTCGGCGACCGTCTCAAGACCCGAGAGACCCTTTCGCCGGGCCGGCTGTGGCGTGCGTTGCTGCACGAGGGGGCAATCGTCAAAGGTGCAGCCATCCCTATCGCCGTCCTGGGCGTGCTGTGGGCCGCCGGGGTGTCACTCCAGACCGGGGTCACCGCCGCGCTATGGAGCAGCGCACTGGCTCTGGCCGCGTTCGAGACGATCGCGACGCTACGCAGTCGGGCCAGAGGGACCCAGCGGCTCACGCAGATCGTGCTGGGCGCGCTACTCGGCGCCGGGGTGCTCCTCGTCCGGGTCGTGCTGCATTGAGCGTCGGATGGACAGCGCTATCGGCACGGACAATGCATCACCCTGTGCTTCGTCGTCCGGCCTCGGCGTTGCTCGATGCCGGTGTGGACGCCTGTGAGCCCGACAGGCTCAACACCACGGACTGACCCGGAGGCACGACTTCGACCGACGCCACCTGTCGTGACGAGGGGGCGTGTCCGGGGCGCAGGGCGCAGCACGCCAGACCCGACAGGGCCGCCATCGAGGCCGCGTACCACCACAAGTGCCGGAAGTTGTCGAGTGCGACGAGCGCGCTGTGCGGGGCGCCGAGGATGACGACGAGCAACGCGACGCCGAAGGCGCCTCCGACCTGCCGGGCGGTCTGATTGACCGCACTCCCGACGGCGAACCGCTCGGGGTGCAAGCTCGACACTGCGGCTGCGCTCAGCACCGGGAAGGTGAGGCCGATCCCGAGGCCGGTGATCAGCGTCGCCGGCAACCACCGCGCCAGGTAAGCCGGGTGCAGACCGACCCTTGTCGCGTACCAGACGAGCCCACCCGCAAAACACGCCGTCCCCGCCAACAGGACACGGCGGAACCCGAAACGTGCGGCCATGCGACCCGCCGGTCCCGAGACGGCGGCCACCACGAGCGGCCCGGGAGTGACAGCCAGTCCCGCCCGGAGAATGGTGTAGTGCCATACCGACGTGAGGAAGAGGATGTTGCCGAGGAGCATGGCGAAGAAGCCCATGGCGTAGAGCAACGTGGCCGCGTTCGCCACGCTGAAGGATCGAGCTGAGAAGAGGGTGAGGTCCAACACGGGCGCGGCGTGGTGCGCGCAGCGATAGAGAAAGGCCGCACCGAGGATGACCGCCGCCACGAAGCAGCTCACGATCCTTCCGCTCGACCAACCCCACGTGGGCCCTTCGGAGATGGCCAGGACCAACGCCGCCAGGGAGGTGCTCACGAGGACCACACCCAGGTAATCGGGGCGGGCCCGTACCTCGTCGGACTTGGACTCGCTCAGCACCCGCCGCCCGACCAGCCAGGCGACGGCACCGACCGGAAGGTTCACGTAGAAAGCCCAACGCCAACCGCCGGCCGAGATCAGAAGGGCACCGAGGGAAGGACCGGTGGCCACGGCCAGTGCCCCCACCCCTCCCCACATGGCGACGACCTGGGAACGCCGATCGTTCGGGAAGGCGCCGAGAAGGAGGCCCAACGAAGCCGGCAACATGGCCGCGGCTCCGCAGCCTTGGATCAGGCGCCCTGCCACGAGAAGACTCACCGAAGGCGCCAGCCCGCACAAGGCCGATCCCAGGCTGAACACCGCCAGGCCGGTGAAGAAGACTCGTTTGCGGCCGATCCGGTCGGCGGTGCGGCCCGCGGTCACGAGCAGGGATCCGAACACGATGCTGTAGCCGGTGATCACCCAGGCCAAGGCCGCCCGGGAATCGTGGGGGAAAGATCGCTCCAGAGCCGGGAAGGCCACGTTCACGATCGAGAGGTCGAGCGACGCCATGAATGCACCCAGTGCGGTGACCACGAAGATGGCGGAAGGGCGCGCCTTGACCTCGACCGTCGCGCCCGCCGTTCCCGTCGCCTCCGGCACCGACGAACCTCGCACCGAAGGCACTGTAGGAGATTGCATTCCATCATGCAACTCACTAGTCTGGGAGGCATGGAACGGAAGAGCTTCGCCGACATGGACTGCTCGGTCGCCCAATGCCTCGAGGTCGTGGGCGAGTGGTGGAGCATGCTCATCGTCCGGGACGTGTTTTTGGGCGTCAGCCGCTTCGATGACTTCCAGCGACGCCTCGGGATCTCGCGCAACATCCTCCAGCAGCGTCTGGCGCGTCTCGTCGACGCCGGAGTGCTGACCCGGGTGCCGTACTCCGAGCACCCACCACGCCACGACTATCGGCTCACCGACAAAGGACGCGACCTCTGGCCCGTGCTGACGGCCATGAGGCAATGGGGGGACCGCTACGCCGCTCCTTCGGGCCCACCCCTGGAGGTCTCCCACAAGGCGTGCGGCTCCGCGGCGGAAGCGGTGCTGGTCTGCGGTTCGTGCGGCGAGCCGATCGGGCCGAGAGACGTCGAAGCCAAGCACCGCCGGGGACACCGGGATGCGGTCATGGTGCCGCCCCGACCAGGCCAACGCGCCTGACGACTGGTCAGAACGAGGCCGCGGTCCATGCCCTTTGCGGAGGTCAACGGCCAGCGCATCTACTTCGAGGACTCAGGCGGAGGGGGCGAGGCCGTTCTGTTCAGCCACGGCTTCTTGATGGACCACGAGATGTTCGAGCCGCAGGTGGCGTCCCTTTCCGCTGACTTCCGCTGCATCACGTGGGACGAGCGTGGTTTCGGGCAGACCGAGGCGCATGCACCGTTCACCTATTGGGATTCGGCCGACGATGCGCTGGCGCTGCTCGCTTCACTCGGCGTCGACGCCGCTTTCTTCGTCGGGATGTCCCAGGGAGGCTTCATCGCCATGCGCGCCGCGTTGCGCTCGCCCGAACGCGTTCGTGGTCTCGGGCTCATCGACACCGATGCGGGAGTGGAGCCCGATGACATAAGACCGGTCTACGAGGCGATGAGCGCCGAATGGATGACCAACGGGCCATCCGAGGCGATAACGAACGCCGTGGCGGAGATCATCATGAGCCCCGGCTATGACTCCTCCCCTTGGGTCGCCAAGTGGCGGGCCGCTCCGAAAGAGGCGATCCTCGAGCCATTCCGGGCCCTCATGGATCGCGACGACCTCTGGGATCGGGTCCCGCAGATCACGGCGCCTGCCATCATCTTCCACGGCGAGGAGGACGCGACCGTCCCCATGGACAGGGCGGAACACCTTGCCGAGGAACTTCCCCACTGCGAAGAACTCGTCCGCATCCCAGGGGCGGGCCACGCTTCCAATCTGAGCCACGCCGACGAGGTCAATGGCCCACTGCTCGACTTCCTGCGCCGGCACTCCTGAGCGTCCCGGCATGGCGGACATCGCCTCAAGAAGCAGCTGCCGGACGCAATGATGAATCCCTGGCGAGCCGCTCGGCCTCGTCGAGGTCCTGGGTGGTGAGAAACACCGTCGTCCCCGACCCCACCAGCTCGCGGATCATCTGCCACATGGTTCGGCGGCTTCGCGGGTCGAGGTCCGCGGTCGGCTCGTCCAGGTTCCTGGAAGCCCGGACAGTGGCTACCCATCGTCTGCTCGGCCCGAATCGAGTGCCTTCTCAGATATGGGGTGCCGACGTCGTCGGAGCTCTTGCACGACGCGGTAGAAAGTGATATCTATTTGATATCAGTTATTGAACTGGCGTTTTGCAGGAGGAATCATGAACCAGTCCGTCGAGCCGTACCGCGACGCCGAGGCGACACCGATCGGCCATTCCGCACCCCGTGTCGAGATCCGAGAGCGGCAAGCGTGGTCCGTCAACGGTTGGATCGGCGTTCTCACGGTCGCCGCTTGCGGCGTCGTGGCAGGCTTCGTGGCCCAGAGCTCGACCAAGGACATCACCATCGTGCCGATTGCGGTGGCCGTCGTCATCCTGGCCTCGCTGGTCATCGTGCAGCCCGGGCAGACCAGGGTCGTGCGGTTTTTCGGCAGCTATGTCGGCACCGTGCGTCGTACCGGCCTTTCGTGGATCGTGCCCCTCACCGATCGTCGGAATGTGAGCATTCGGGTCAGGAACTTCGAGACGAACCACCTGAAGGTCAACGACGCCGACGGCAATCCCGTCGAGATCGCTGCCATTGTCGTGTGGCAGGTTGCCGATACCTCGCGCGCGCTGTATGCCGTCGAGGACTACCTCAATTTCGTGCGGGTGCAGGCCGAATCAGCGTTACGGCACGTCGCGACCACGCATCCCTACGACGACCCCACAGACGACGGCCTGTCACTGCGCGGCTCGACCGACATCGTCGCCGGCGAGCTCGCCGACGAGGTGGCCCAGCGGGTCGGCATCGCAGGGGTTGAGATCGTCGAGGTGCGCATTAGTCATCTTGCGTACGCCTCGGAGATCGCTCAGGCCATGCTGCGCAGACAGCAGGCCAACGCGGTCGTCGCGGCCCGTTCCCGTATCGTCGACGGTGCGGTCGGGATGGTCGAAATGGCACTCGCCCGGCTGAGCGAGCGCGGCATCGTCGACCTTGACGAGGAACGCAAAGCGGCGATGGTGAGCAATCTGATGGTCGTTCTTTGCGGTGACCAGCCAGCTTCCCCGGTTGTCAACACCGGGACGCTCTACTCGTAGTCCGTGAATGACCGCAAGCAGGTCTTGCTGCGAATTGATCCCAACGTCCACGACGCTCTTACCAAATGGGCAGCCGATGATTTCCGCAGCCTCAATGCCCACATCGAGATGTTGCTGCGACGAGCCCTCGACGATGCCGGGCGAATGCCGAAGAGAGCTGGACCGATGCCGAAGCGGGGGCGACCGCCCACGAGTTGACCCTGCTTTCGTGGAGGACCGACCTCGGCTCGACTGCTGAACCCGTCCTTCCGCTCACTCGATCGCCTGGTGAGCCATTGCCGCGGGCTCGCGGCCAGCGAACAGCCACCCGACGATCGCCGCGAACGCGGGCATGCCCACGAGGATGAGCAGGAGATCGGCGACGGGGATGTTCCCGAGCGCGGCGATCCCGCCGTTCAACGAGTTGCTCCGCAGCCACCCGATCATGCCGATGTAGCCGCCCACTACCCCGAGGAGTGCACCGAGAAAGCCGAGTGCGCCGGCCGTCACGGCGGTCAGCGTGCGCCGCGTGTAACTGGACGCACCTGTCGCCGCCAGCGTGCGGAGGTCGCTCGCCGTCTCGCTCCGGACGAGCCCCACCGACATCCCGAGCACGCCGAGGGCGATGATGATCCCGAAGATAGTCGCCCAACCGACAACGGCGCCCGAGGTCGGCTGGTCGTTCTTCGCCTCGACCGAGAGCTGGGTCGTCGACGCCGCGAGCTCGGCGCTACTGATCTGGGCGGCAGTGAAGGGCTGGGTGCCGACGACCAACCAGTCGTTTGCGCTCGCTTGGATGTGGAACTCGCGCATGGCGTGCTCGGTGATCACCGTGTTCGGCGCCGACGTCCCCGTTGGCAGTGCCCCGATCTCTTGGATCATCGGGTGCACTCGACAGCCCGCGGGGGCCGTACACGTGGTGCCCTGCGCGGCGTCGAGGAAAAGACCCGAGACGCCCGAGAGACCAGGACGCGAGCTCAAGATGTCCGCGTTCGGGTCGATCTCGGAGGACGGGATGCCGAACGCCCGCAGCAACTGCGGCGTCGCGACGTAGACGGCTCCATCCCACTGCCGACCCAGGTTGCTCCCCTCTACCGCCGCATTCGGCGTCTCGAGGTCGATGAGCTGAGCGCCGAGCCCCCTCGCGATCGAGCTGGCAGACTTCGCCAGCTCCTGCGGCGTGGCAACCGACCCGGTCGGCGCACCTTGGACACTTCGCCCCTTCGGGCCAAAGAGGACGGTACCTGCCGGTGGAGGCGTGTTGGCGTGGAGGGCGAGCTGGTTGGAGGCGAGGTTCGGGCCCGCGTAGTCGAGGACGTTCCCGTATCGGGATGCGGCGGCCAGCATCACGATCACAGCGACGAGCACCCCAACGCTGATTGCCGCCAGCGCCGAGCCTGAGCGGGCCCGATACCGGGCCAGATCGCGCAAGGCGATCCGGGTCGCGATCGGAGAAAGGCGACCGAGCCGCGCCGTGAGGGTCAGGAAGAACGGAGCGAGCAGGATGAGCCCGGGGATGAGGAGGACGATCCCGAAGAGGAGCTCCGGTGCCCCGCCACTGCCATTGCCGTGATTCGTGCCACCCGAGTACCCGAGCAACAGGAAGGCGAGGCCGAGGAAGACGATGCCCGGGAGCGCGGTGCGGTGGACCTGGCGAGGCGGCGCCGGTCGGCCCGACAACGCCTGGACGATCGGCACCTTGGTCATTGCTCGCGCCGGCCGGGACGCTGCGAAGAACGCCGCGACCACGGCGAGCACCATCGCCGCGACCACGACGGTCCACGAGAGCGCGAGCGCCCCGATGTCATGGTGCGAGCTCTGCTCGAGCTTCGGACGGTAGGCGAGCCAGACGACGATGCCGAGCACGAAGCCGAGAATCGCACCGGCGAGGCCGACGACGGTGCCGTTGGCGCTGATGACGAGCCGGACGTGGCGGTCGGTAGCGCCGGTCGACTCGAGCATCCCGATCGAGCGCAGGCGACGCTGCGCAAGGACCGTGAAGCCGCCGACGGAGACGAGCGCGATGAGCAGCATGCCCAGGACCAGCGCTACGAGCGAGATCGTCTCGGGGTTGATCGGGTTCGACTGTGCGATCGAGGCGGGGGTCTGCGCGTTTTTGCCGATCGAGCTCAGCGAAACGCCCGGGGCGTCGAACAGTGCTGTGATCCCCGTGGGATTTGTCACCTGTCCCGGAGCGACGAGGGCGAACTCGTCGAGGAGGCTCTGCGGGTTCTCCACGATGCCGACCACCTGGCGCTCGACGCCCCCGACTCGCCAGGTGGCTCCCACCCTCAGGTGGAACGCGGACGCGACACCGCTCGTCACGGCGACCTGTTCGGCCCCCGACGGGAAGTGCCCCGAGACGAGCGAGAGCATCGGACCGCTGAAGGGTCCGTACGGGTCTTGCGCACGGACCTGATAGGTGTTGATCGACCCCGGGATCGACTGCGTCTCGTTCTCGATCAGCTCGACGCGGCCGAAGCGGTGCTCCAGGCTCGTGATGACGGTCGCCGCATGTGCGTCGTAGGTCGTGAAGGACACGGAGTCCTGCGCGGTGCCGAAGCCGGCGTTCTTCGGCGGCGGGTTGTTCGTCGCGACGGCCGAGCCGACGATCGTCGCCGCTACCGCCACAGTGATGAGGGCGAGGATCAGGAACTGCTGACGCCACTCCCTCCGGAAGAGCCGCCAGGCCCAGCGGACAACGGCCCGGCGAGCGGGCGCTCCACCGTCGGCAGGGCGGGCCTCGACCACCGGTGCGAGCACGGCCGTACTCATCGGGACCCCTCCAGGGTCTCGTGCCCGGTCGCCCCATTGCCGGCGGGCGGAGCGAAGACCGGGTCGGGAGCATCGGGTGCGACGTAGTCGATCATGTGGCCGTCGCGAAGGAAGACCACCCGGTCGGCCCACGACGCGAGGTGCGCGTCGTGGGTGACGACGATGGCGGCGACCCCGCGCTGGCAGGCGTCTCGGATCATCGTCATCACGGCTTCGCCGTTCGTCGAGTCGAGCGCGCCGGACGGTTCGTCGGCGAGAAGGAGGTGACGCTCGCCGACGACGGCGCGGGCGATCGCCACCCGCTGCCGTTCGCCCCCGGAAAGCTGGTCGGGGAAGTGGTCGGCTCGGTCCGCGAGCCCGAGCCGCTCGAGGGCGGTGATGCCCGCCTGACGCGCCCGGCGCGCCGGGATGCCGTCCAGATCCAAGGGCAGCGACACGTTCTCGGCGGCGGTGAGGCCGGGGAGGAGGTTGAAGTCCTGGAAGACGTAGCCGATCGTGCGTCGCCTGAGCCGCGCCTTGTCGTTGCGTGACATGTTCGATAGCGACGAGCCCGCAATGCGAACTTCGCCGCTCGTCGGTTCCTCGAGGCTTCCGGCGATCGTGAGCAGCGTCGACTTCCCCGAGCCTGACGGGCCCATCACCGCGACGAGGTGGCCCCCGTCGACCGAGAGGTCGATGTCGTCGAGCGCGTGAACTTCCGTCGCGGCTTCGCCGTAGGACTTCGAGATGTCGTGGAGCTCGAGGAGGCTCATCTGCGCCGACCGTCCTTTGCCGGAACCCCGGCTTTGAGAAGTGGGTAGGTCACCCGATTACATACTGAGTATGCTACTCAAAGGCTCGTCTGTCAAGAGCCCGGTCTTGGTCTTCGGATAGCGGTCGAAACCGCCGTGCTACCGGCGAGGGCTCGGCGCAGGGAGGTCGGTGATCAGCGACTCGAGGCTGGGAGGCGGCACCGTCTGGTCCACGATCTTGCCGTCCCGGATGAAGACGACTCGATCCGCCCACGACGCCAGCTGCGCGTCGTGGGTGACGACCACCGCCGCGACGCCGCGGTGGCAGGCAACGAGGACCATCCGCATCACGGCCTCAGCGTTCGTCGAGTCGAGCGCGCCCGAGGGCTCGTCCGCGAGCAGCAACGTCCGCTCGCCGACGATCGCCCGCGCGATCGCGACCCGTTGGCGTTCCCCACCGGAGAGCTCGTCGGGGTAGTGGGTGGCGCGATCCGCGAGACCGAGCTCCTCGAGGGCCGCGATGCCGGCGAGATGCGCCTTCTTGGCCGAGATACCGTCCAGCTCGAGCGGCAACGAGACGTTCTCCCCGGCGGTGAGCCCCGCCAGGAGATTGAAGTCCTGGAACACATAGCCGACAGTCCGACGGCGAAGCCGCGCCTTGTCGTTGCGCGACATCGATGACAGCGCGACACCGTCGATCACAACCTCGCCGCTGGTCGGCTCTTCCAGACTGCCGACGATCGTGAGCAACGTCGACTTTCCCGATCCCGACGGCCCCATCACCGCGACGAGCGAGCCACGCTCGACGGCGAGGTTGATGTTGGAAAGCGCGTGCACCTCGGTGGCGCCGGCGCCATAGCTCTTCGAAACCTGGCGGAGCTGGAGATAGCTCATCGCCGGGCGACCAACCTCCGCCGGATGAGCGGGCCGGGCTTCGCCGAGGGAGCCTCGAGCGCAGCGCGCTTCAACCGACCGTCGGCAGCATCGAGCCAGCGGACGACGGAGTCGAGCCGGAAGAGCTCGGCGTCGACGACGAGGGCGAAGGTGAGGTCGAAGTCCGCTTCGTCCTCCTTGAGCCGCGTCCACTGCTGCATCAGCTCGACGAGATACCGGCGATGGACCTGGATCACGTCGTGGACGGATACGCCAGGGACGTGAAGGGCAGCGAGCACCTTGATCACGAGCTCGTCACGGGGCGGCTCGGTCATGTCCGATGGCGTGCTCAACCAAGTGTCGAGCTCCTTCCGGCCGGCCTCGGTGATGTGAAACACCTTTTGAGGCCCGGCTTCCTCCCCGCGGTCGTCGGACTCGATCAGCTCATCGCGCTCGAGGCGCTGGAGCGTCGTGTAGACCTGCCCGACGTTGAGGGGCCACACCTCGCCGGTCCCCTCTTCGAATTCCTGGCGCAGTTGCAAGCCGTACTTGGGAGCCTCGCTCAAGAACGCCAGGAGCGCGTGGCGGACGCTCATGGCGCCTCGCCCGAATAACCCATTCGTACCATACGCAGTATCCTACGGTCACGGAGCCTAGAGGTCAACGCGCTTCGATGACTCACGATCGTGCACGTCGAAGCCAGAGGCGCAGCCCGCCTAGCGACGTCCGTTTCTGTGCTCGTTCCTGTGCTCGGCGAGACACCGCTCACGAGGGGCATCGCTCGTACGTGAACCACAAGCTACCGCCGTCGATCTCCCATGAGGCGAGAAGTCAAGCAGTCGCCAGTCGACGATGCCTTGGCGCTCACAAACCTTCCAGTCGTCATCTCCGCCGGGTAGAGCGGGACTCTGATCCTTCCCGCCTTACTTGCGCCGAGTATACACTCAGTGTATGCTCCGGAGTTATGAGTGTTCCCCTGACCCTGCTCGGCCTCCTCGAACGAGAGCCCAGCCACGGATACGACCTGAAGCGCGACTACGACACCTACTTCGGACGTTCGAAGCCCTTGCCCTTCGGCCAGGTCTACGCGACGCTCGCCCGGCTGTCGCGAGACGGCAAAGTGGCGCCTGGAGAGGTCGAGCCTGGCGACGGTCCCGACCGCAAGCGCTATGCCATCACCCCGGTGGGGAAGCAGGAGTTCGAAACCTGGCTCGCTGAGCCGGTGGAACCCGAACCCCATCTCCAGACGGTCCTGTTCGCGAAAGTGGTCCTGGCATTGATGCTGGGGCGCTCAGCGGAGCAGTACCTCGACACCCAGCGTGCCGCACACCTGCAGCGCATGCGCGAACTCACCGAGCTGAAGCGCCAGGACAGCCTGATCGATGCCCTGCTTGCGGATCACGGGTTGTTCCACCTCGAGGCCGATCTTCGCTGGATCGACATGACCGCCGCCCGCCTTCCCTCGCTCGCCATGGAGGTGGTTTCATGAGCCTCACGGCCGCACCTGTCGACATTCGATCCACGGACTATCTGATCGAGGCGCGCGACGTCGTGTTCGACTTCGGTGAGACTCCGGCCCTTAGAGGGGCAAACGTGTCGATCCGTGAGGGTGAGATCCTCGCCGTGATGGGCCCGAGCGGCTCGGGCAAATCGACGCTCCTGCACTGTCTGGCAGGCATCCTGGCACCCAAGCATGGAGAGATTCGATTTTCGGGTCAGCGCGTCGACACCCTCGGTGACAACGAGCGGAGCGCACTGCGACGAGATTCCTTTGGCTTCGTCTTCCAGTTTGGTCAGCTGGTGCCCGAGCTAACCGCTGAGGAAAACGTCGCGCTACCGCTCCTGCTCGGCGGCCTTCGACGGAACGATGCCCTCGGGCGCGCTCGAGAGTGGTTCGAGCGTCTCGGAATCGACGGTCTCGAGCGCCGACGCTCAGGTGAGCTCTCCGGCGGGCAGGCTCAGCGGGTTGCCCTCGCGCGCGGCCTCGTCGCGAACCCGAAGGTGCTCTTCGCCGACGAGCCCACCGGATCGCTCGACTCGTTGACAGGCGAGCTCGTGATGGAGCTGCTCGTAACCGCGGCACGCCAGGCTGGAACCACCGTCGTGCTCGTGACCCATGAGCCGCGGGTCGCTGCCTACGCGGGCCGAGAAGTCATCGTCCGCGACGGTCTGGTCAGCTCCCTCGTTCCCGACACTCGCGCACCGTGACCCGGTTCGGTCTTCGCCTCACCCTGCGCGGCGGGAGAGAATCCCTCATCCGGCTCGTCGTCATGGCGCTCGCGGTAGGCGTGGGGGTGGCCATGCTGCTCGTGACCATGGCCACCATCAACGCATTGGGCAAACAGAACGCACGCGGCGCCTGGCTTGCTACCTCACCGCCAGCTGCCAACGGAAATCCGCAACTGGGGCAACAGGGGACAAGCGAGGCGTCATCATCCACGATCGACCCGCTGTGGTGGCTCGTCAGCACCAACCAACTCGGGAATCAGGTGATCGTCCGAGTGGACGTGGCCTCCGCCGCCGCTCGGTCCCTGGTCCCGCCCGGCATCCCTCGACTCCCCGGGCCGGGCCAATTCTACGCTTCTCCGGCCCTTGCCAAACTCCTTCGATCCACGCCGGCCAGCGAACTGGGCGATCGCTTTGGTGGAACCGAGATCGGCACGATTGGGTCGTCGGCTCTGCCCTCACCGAGCGACCTGGTCGTCATTATCGGCCAAAGCGCTCGCACCCTGGCGCAAGTTCCCGGCGCCGGGGAGATCACCAGTTTCACGACTTCGTCGAGCAGCGGTGGCCCGGACAGTTTGGGAACGACCGGCCTCCAAGTCGTCCTTTCCATTTTGGCTCTGGTGCTTCTGTTCCCTGTCCTCGTGTTCATCGGCACGGCAACGCGACTTTCTGCCGCTCGACGCGAGCAGCGGTTCGCTGCGATCCGCCTTGTCGGTGCCACGTTGCGACAGGTTGCCGTGATCTCGGCAGTGGAGGCCCTGGTCGCGGCGGTGGCGGGCGTCGCCATCGGGTTCGGCGCCTTCTTCCTGGTTGAACCGGCGCTGGTCCATGTCCCTTTCGCCGGACAGCCTCTCTCCGCTGGTGACCTCTCGATCGGGCTGCTCGACATCCTCATTGTCGCCATCGGTGTACCGGCAGCGGCCACGGTGGTGGCTCGGGCCGCGCTGCGACGGGTACGCATCTCACCGCTCGGCGTCGCCCGGCGGGTCACGCCCCGTCCGCCGCGCTTCTACCGGGTCCTCCCCCTCCTCGCTGGCATCGCGGACCTCGCCTTTTTTGTCGCCGTTGGACGCCCCACCAGCTCAAATGGCCAGATCCAGGCCTATCTTCTCGGCTTCTTCCTGATCATGATCGGGCTGGTGACCGCAGGCCCTTGGCTGACGATGGCGGCCTCGAAGATCATGGCCAAACGAACGAGTCGTGTTCCCGTGTTGCTCGCGGGACGCCGCCTGTCAGACAACCCGCGCGGCGCGTTTCGAGCGATCAGCGGCCTCATCCTCGCCATCTTCATCACGAGCGTCGCGGTCGGCGTGATCTCCACGCTCCTGATCGACCACGGATCCACGAGTTCCAACACTGCTGCCAGCAAGACCGTGACCGACCAGTTCGTCTTTGGCCCGAACAATTCCATGCCCTCGGTGCCGACCGCCGAACTGACCTCGTTGCGCTCGATCGACGGCGTGACGGGGGTAACGCTCGTCTACGTGGCGCCGTCCGATTTGCGCACCGATGGTCCGGTGCCCGACATCAACGGTCTCGGAGGCGATATCCAGTTTGGGTTGGCGTCATGCGCGGAGCTGGCTATCACCCCCGCGCTCGGTCACTGTCACTCTGGTGCAGCACTGGCCACGCTGGGCGATGACATCGCCTTCATGCCGGTCACGAAATCGGTGACGATCGCGGCGTCGACGACGTGGCCCACCGCCCACATCTCCCAAGGCTTGAAGGGACTCCCCGTTCAGCTGATCGCCGTAGCCACCGATGGCTCGGCATCGGCGATCGCTCGAGCCGAGACAGCTCTCGATAGGGCGTTTCCTTTCGTCGGCTCGCCGACGCTTTTCGGCGAGATCGGCACGCAGACGACCCAACTTCTGACCGCGTTGAAGACCGCGAGTGAGGTCGTGATCCTGGCCAGTCTGTTGATCGCTGGATGCAGCCTGGCGGTCTCCATGGCGGCCGGGCTGAGCGAGCGCAAGCGTCCGTTCTCCTTGTTGCGACTGACCGGTGTGCCCCTTGGCGTGCTTCGGCGAGTCGTCGCTCTCGAGACCGCTGCGCCACTCATCGTCATCGCGCTTGCTTCGGCGGTGATCGGGTTGGTCGCCTCCGACCTCTTCTTGAGATCGCAGTTGGGCCTCACGTTGCGTTTACCGGGCGTCACGTACTTCGTCATCGTGATCGGTGGTCTTGTTGGGGCGCTCGCGGTCATTGGGTCGACGCTGCCTCTGCTGAATCGCATAACCCGACTCGAAGATGCGCGGATGGAGTAGGAGGTCAAGCCCCTATGCCCGATTCACGCGTTAGCTCCAACCCAGCCGGCGCCTTTGCGAGTCAGCGCGCCTCGATGGCACCGGTCCCGCAATGATCCGACTCGGCCTGCGCTTGACGTTGGGGAGCGGTCGTGAAGCCGCGCTGCGGGTCCTCGTCACCGCGGCAGCCGTCGCACTCGGCGTCGGCCTGCTGTTGGCCTCCCTGGCGGGATTCAACGGGGTACACGCCCAGACCGACCGTGCTGCGTGGCTCGATACCTCAGCGCAGGCGTCACCCCCGGCCTCGTCATCCGATGGGCTGTGGTGGCTGTCGAGCACCGACCAGTTCGGCAACCAGGTGATCGATCAAGTCGATCTCGCCGCTGCCGGACCGAAGGCTCCGGTCCCGCCGGGGATTCCCCATCTGCCCGGACCGGGTGAGTACTACGCCTCGCCGGCCCTGACGACGCTCCTTCAGTCCGAACCGGCGAACGAGCTTCGTGACAGGTATCCGGGGCACCAAATTGGGACCATCGGCGCAGCGGCACTGCCGTCCCCTAACTCGCTGATCATCGTCATCGGCCACACCGCCCGCCAGCTCTCGCGGGCACCTGGTGCTGTCAAGGTCGGAGGCATCCAGCGCACGCTGGCCAACTGCTACCGCTGCCAGAACCCCATCGGGAGCGGACCTGTTCTGCAGTGGATCCTGGCTGTTGGAGCCGTCTTCCTGTTGCTGCCGGTGCTCATCTTGATCGCGACGGCGAGCCGGCTGTCGGCGGCCCGGCGTGAGCAGCGTTTCGCCGCCATGCGCCTCGTCGGCGCCACTCCCCGTCAAGTTTCGGTGGTCTCCGCGGTGGAGGCAGTGGTCGCGGCGCTCGCGGGCGTCGCAGTCGGCTTCGCACTCTTCTTCGTCTTCCGACCGCTGCTTTACCACGTGCCGTTCACCGGAGCACCCCTCTCTCAAGGCGACCTCTCGTTGCACGGTATCGACATCGTGCTCAGTATGATCGGCGTCCCGGTCGCCGCGGTCGTGTCCGCGCGCCTCGCTCTTCGCAGGGTCCAGATATCACCGCTCGGCGTGACCCGGCGAGCGTCGTCTCGCCCCCCGCGGATGGTACGGATCATCCCGCTCCTCGCCGGTATCGCCGTGCTCGCGTACTTCGACGCGCACGGCAAGCCGGGCAGCAATGGTGGCCAGCTTCTCGAGCTGCTCGTGGGCTTCGTGCTCCTTGTCGTGGGGCTGGTTCTTGCTGGACCGTGGTTCACGACCGCGGGTTCACGACTGATGGTCAAGCGGGCCAGTCGCCCCGCCACGCTCCTCGCCGGCCGCCGGCTCCTCGACAATCCCAAGGCGGCCTTCCGCTTCATCAGTGGGCTCGTGATCGCCCTATTCATTACGAGCGCAACGATCGGGGCAGTCAGCTCCGTCGCCGCCGCCACCACCAGCTTCGGCGGAGGAAGCGTAGGGCTAGACACCCTCGCCGACCTGTTCTGCAACTTCTCGACAACGAATTGTCCCGCTTCCGCCAAAGTTCCATCCGTCCCAGGCCAGGTGCTTGCTGAGCTCCACGCCACGCCCGGCGTGCGCAGCGTGACGGTGGTCCACCAGAACCCATCCCAAGCTCCCGAGAGGAACTCGTTCGGGCTCGTCGCGTGCGACGAGTTGGCGACGACGCCCGCGATCGGCAAGTGCGCTCCAGGAGCGACGGTGGCGAGTATCGGCTACTTCCTCTCGAACCTCCTTGGACACAACTCGCACGCATCGTCGACGGTCTGGCCGTCGGCGCACCTGTCCGCGGCTGACGCCGCGCGGCTTCCCGTCGACGCGGTGGTCGTCGCCACGGACGGGTCGACCGGCTCACTCGAGCGGGCGCGGACCTCGCTCGAAAAGGCCTTTCCCTTCCAGGGCGGCGGGGTCGCAGTCGATGCAGTCGATCCGTCGACCGCGCGCCTTCTCGCAATGATCCAGGACATGACCGACGTGATCATCGTGGCGAGCCTCATCATCGCCGCCTGCAGTCTCGCCGTGAACATCGCCGCCGGGCTGGGCGAGCGGAAGCGTCCGTTCAGCTTGCTCAGGCTCACCGGGGTCCCCACCGCGCTCCTGCATCGTGTCGTCGCGCTGGAGAGTGCGCTGCCGCTCCTCGTCGTCGCCGCAGTGTCGATCGTGGTCGGCCTCGTGTCGGCTGCCCTCTACCTCCACTCCCAGGTCGGCATCGCGTTCCGGATCCCGGGGATCGCATACTGGGCGACCGTGCTCGGCGGACTTGCTGCTTCGCTTGCGATCATCGCCTCGACGTTCCCGCTTCTCAATCGGATGACGGGACCCGAGGTCGCCCGAAACGAGTGACCGCACCGCACCGAGTCTGTCCTGTCGGCACACCGTCCGCGTCGGCACCGGCGAGCATCAGTATTAGACATGTATTAGGCACGCCGGGTCGCGATCGGCGCCGAGCTCGTCAGAAAGGTAGCTCCCGTATGCTTCGCCCACCAGAGCGAAAGCGCTGGCCACGGCGAGGGGCACATGCAAGGGAGCGCGAAAACCAGGGGGGAACTCGCGGCCGGGGGAGGAGCTCCGCAGGGCTGGTCAATCGTCCTCGATGGGAACTACGACCGGTGGATCGCGCAGTATCTCGGCCGCAAGTGACCGCGCGCGTCGCAGGTTCTTGCCGCTCACGTACACCTCGGCGAGGAGCGTTGGGAAGAGCTGCTCGGGGCCGATCAGCGCCTGTCCGACCGTGGCCGACTCATCGATTACGACCCCGAGGGGGCCCTCTGGGGTGATTGCGCCAAGCGGAAGTGCCGCCAACCGACCTGTGGCGGGCGCGTAGAGAAAGGAATTCACGACACTGCACCGCGGTTTTCGGCTCGGGAGCACGTGCTGACGTAGATCGAGCGAACTGCGCAGGTGAGCCTCGACCAGATCAACACCCCACACGGCCTCGACGACCTGGTAGATCCGTCCGCCGCCCATCCGAGCGTTGACCTCGATGATCCGCGGGCCGTTGCTGGTGCACTTACCTTCGATGTGCAGCACCCCGCGGTGTAATCCGAACTCTTGAGCGGTCCGCACGCTGAGCTCGATGAGCTGGCGTACCGCTCTCTCGTTGTGATCGGGTGGGCAGTGCAGGCCAGTCTCCTGAAACGATGGTTCAGCCGTGGGCCAGTTCTGGGAGACGCTCGAGAAGGCGGGCTCGCCGTCCTCCATGATGAGGTCGACGTCGAACTCGACACCGTGGAGATACTGTTCGAACAACAGATCATTTCTCGCACGGCGGAGATCGTCGAATACCGTGTGGGCGAGTTCCTGTCGGACCACGGTGTACACGCCCGGCAGGTCCGCGAACGAGTCGACGCGCACGCAACCGACCTGTCCCGCGCCTAACTCCGGCTTGACCACCGCGGGGAACCCGATGTCCGACGCGGCCGCGTAGAGCTCATCCAGCGACCGCACACGCTGTGATCTCGGCGTAGGCAGTCCCGTTTGCTCGGAGAGTTGCCGCGTACGAAGCTTGCTGCGAGCGGCGTCGACCGCGTCAGGCGGGTTGCCCGGAAGCCTCAGGGACGCCGCGACGCGTGCAACGACTGGCACGCTGAACTCCCAAAAGCTCAACACGCCATCCGGCTTCACACCGGCGGCCGCGAGCGCGTCCAGGATCGCCGCCGCGTGCGCGTCCGGCTCCGATGTCATCGGGACTGGAATCCACGCGGCCGCCACTCCGTCTGCGACCAGCTGCTCGGACCAGTGCCCAGGCTCGTCTACCACCACGATGCGAACGCCGAGCCCCGCGATCCTTTCGTAGATTCGTCGTTTGCCCGGGTAACCGGCGCTGACGACGACCACCGTCGCACCACTAGCGCTCACGCCTCGGCCCACCCCTGGTCGTCGACGAGCGGCGAGTCGGTTGCCGGCAAAGGCACGCTGTGAGCAGGACTGAGGTGATCGAGCGCGGCGGTCAGCATTGGGGCCATCTGCAACGTGTCGAGCAAAACGTGTCCTTCGATCCGAAGGACGGTCGTGTCCATCTCTGTTGTCACTGTGGCGTTTCGTGGGCTGCTGTCGAGCAGGCCGCGCTCGCCGAAACTGTCCCCTGGTCCCAGGTGAGCGACCACCTCGGCGTCCCGGTGTACAACCACGCGGCCTTCCACGACCGCATAGAACGCGCGCGATGGCGCGCCTTGGGCGACGACGTCGACGCCGGGTGGGAGTGGGCACAGCTGAGACGCCGAAGCCAGCTGCTCGAGCACGAGCTGCGGGACGCCCACGGTGATCGGAAGCCGCTCGATAATCGCCAGTCGTGACGCGAGCGCTTCGGTTCGGCGTCGGCTGGCATCGTCCAGGCCGCGTAGACCGAGGCCGCAACTCAGCGCAACGGCGAGGCTGACGAGGCCGAGGATGACGAAACTGGTCTTCAGTGATGTCAACTCGACGAAGATGGAAGCCAGTAGAGCGCCCCCCACCATCGCGGCGACTGACATAGCGTGGAGCAGCCCGGCCACACGACCAAGAGTCTCGCTTGGAACGATGCGCGCCAGCACCGTCTCAGCGATCACCTCGCAGGCGACGAGTCCCCCACCGCCGAGAACCGTGACGATCAGCGCGATCGCGAGCTCGTTAAAACCGGCGTACACCAGCTGCGTTGCAGAGGCCAGAGCCCCGGCGCTGAGGACGGCGAGCGTGACCCGGCGGCTCATCCCCAGTCGGCCGTTGACTACCGCGCTCATCAGCCCGCCGACGCCGGAGGCTGCGAGCAGAACCCCGTAGCCGCCGCTACCAAGACCGAGCGAGATCTTGCCGTAGATGACCAGCTGTACCGTCTGGGCCCCATACGTTAACTCGACCATCGCCACCACTCCGAAAAGGGCGAGCACGAACCGGGTCCCGCGTGCCGCTCGCACTCCGCTCAAGAGGCCGGGTAGCGCGCCGCCGAGCGAGCCGGCCATGGGGCGGTGCGCTCGTAACCTCGAGATCAGAAGCGCCGAAATCGCGAAGGTACCCGCGTTCACCAGAAAGACCACGAAGGCAGGTGCAACAGCTAGCAGAATTGCGCCGAGCGCCGGACCGACCACCACCCCGAGGTCCTGAACCGTGTGCAGCAACGCATTCGCTGGCCCCAACCGCGCCTCGCCGACCATGCGCGGCAGCAACGCAAGAGCCGCCGGCCGCTCCGCACTGCCGGCCGCCGACGACACCGCTGCAAGACCGATCACGACCGCGATGGGACCGTGCGACGCGACCACTGCCGCAAGGACCGCCATCAACATCAGGCGCAGCAGATCCCCGGTCAACAGCACCAGCCGATGGGGGAGCCGATCCGCGATGACACCCCCGATCGGGGAGAGCAGGACGTACGGGAGCAGCCTGCAGACCGTGGCGGCGGCTACCCAGGCGGCCGACCTTGTCACGCTGAACACGTATCCCAGGAGCGCGGCGTTGTACATCCAGTCGCCGATCTGCGACGCCGCGCTCGCACCAATAAGCGCTCGCGCCTCGGAGATCGCCAACACGCTTCGATAAGCGGTAGACGTCTTCACCGGCTAGAGCCCCGTCGTGTGCTACCTGACACCGTCCAAACCATCTCTAGTCGGGCGAGCGCCCCCTGCGCGCCTGAATCGTAGAAGCTGAGGGCCGGACCCGCAACGAGGGCCTGCAATCGCTCGACGCTGCGCCAGGCGATACTCAGCAGCTCCTCGCCCGGCCGCGCGTGACACCTCGCGCTGTCTGCATTCGAGTGACGCACCAGAAGTGAGGGGATACCGAATAGGCTGGCGACCCCCCCTGGCGTCGCGCCGTGCGCCACGACTGGCCTGGTGATCTCCCCTGTACCCTGGACACATCAGATGGTTTGGGTGACCCCGGTTGTCGTTTGGCCAAGAAACGCACCGGATTGACCGAGATGGAGGCGCTTGACGGCGGCGGTCACGATAGTGCTGTTTTGGATCGCGCCAATCTTGTGGGTAGCGAACGAGGGGAAGGGACCGCTCTATGAAAGAGGCTGACAACTTATTGCCGAAACCTCGTTCTATCTATGGATGGTTCTCCTCCTCGTTGCGTGCGCAGCCCTAGTGTTTCGGGAAACCCGATTTATCAGCCGTACGGTGGCAACGCGATAGGGCCGACTGGGCGTGTCGGCTCTCCAACACCCCTAGCTGGTTGGGCCAAGCTCTGGGAGCCCCCACGGCGAGACACTGCCTCGCCCTCCCGACGTCGAAGACGCGGGGACGAGCGTTTATGGGTGAACGCGCCACCCACGGGGCGAGTGTGGCCCAGCCCAAACGCACCGTCCGGGTGGCAGCGAAGTTCCTGCCAGTGGTGCTGTTCGTCGGCCGCTACCAGCTGTGTCTGGCCATCCCGATCGAAGGACACCGGTACGAGATAGGGCGCTCCGGCCGCGGAGGCACTGGCCACCCAGACGTCGTCGTCGTGTTCGAGCCTGTGCTCGGTTTCCGCGGCGGCGCTCAGCGCCAGAACGCGGTCACTGCTCAGGGATCCTGGAGCAGACCGAGAACGTTCCCGTCAAGATCGGTGAAAGTGGCCACCCGGCGGCCACCACCGACGTCACGCGGCTGTTCCTTCACGGTGCCACCCGCTGCGGTCACCTCGGCCAGCTTCGCCTCGATGTCCGACACGTGCCAGTACGTCACCGGCGACATTGCCTCCGGTCCGCGGCCCGGCACCAGCCCGATGTGCTGTCCGGCGGCGTCGAAGCCGACGTAGTAGGCGGCATCCGCCTGGGGCTCCGTGCCGAGCAACGCGGCGTACACTGCTTTGCTCTTGCCCACATCGGACACGGGAACCAGGACGGTCTTGATTCCCTCGGTGGAAGCGCCACTCATGATTCGCTCCTCAAGTCGTGGGTCAGGTCGACCCGGTGAGTCTGTCACGTGTATGACGCCGCAGAACATGAAGATGTGACGTGAGCGAGCCAAGCCGCGCCGCACACCCGGCCCGTCAGGAACCGAGGAGATCGGCTCCCTTCCGCCGTTGAGGAGGGCACCTCCACGGGGCATGCCTTGTGCAGACCGAGAGCTACGGCCCTGTTGGCCGCTTAGAGCCGTGAACCCGCTGGTCAGCAGCGCGTGTGCGGCGACCGCATGAGGGCTGCATACGCAGAGCGTGAGCAAGTCCCGAGAACCCGATCTTCGACCTGGGCCTGAACACGAAACGGCTGGTCAGGCGCCGGTGCCCTATGTACAAGACGCGCCGACCAGCGTTTCAATGGTGCGGGGGAAGGATTTGAACCTCCGACCTTCGGGTTATGAGACCTAGGCGAACCGTCTACCGGGTAATTCTCAGACCCACGGAGTGTCGCCGAATTGGCCCGCTAGCTGGGACGATGGACGAATTTGGCTGCCGAGCAGCGGGAGGACACCTGACATGAATTCGGATCCGTGGGATTTTCGTGGGATTGGATTTCAGGCCGCAAGCTTCGCCCGGTGCCATTTTGGGAGGCGTTGCAACGAGAGCACTTGGCTCGCCCAGCTACCGGATTTGGGGCTCCGCGATCCGGCGCTCGGGGGGGCACGGCCTAGCTCAAGGTAGCTCGCTCTCCCGCTCCGATACATCAAGGCGCACTCATAACGATCACGGTCTTGCCGCTGGCGGGCCGTGCAGAGTTGAACGCAGCGGGGGCCTCTTCCAAGGAAATGCGCCTGATCGGCGGAACAAGGATGCGTGCATCGGCAACCGCTTCTGCGACCCGTTCGAGAAGTTCGCTCGACATCTGTGCCGCCAAGTTGAAGTTGATGCCGGCAATCCCCTTTGCACGCAGGCCCTCTTCGTCGGCGGCGTATCGGGTCGACACGGCGGTACCTTCTGGTTTTGCCAGCGAAGCCAGCTCGGCGAAGGCGGCACCGTCGTTCACTAAGTCGATCAGAACATCGATACCGTCGGGGTGTTCTCGACGAACCGCATCCGGGAGTTCGACCGCCTCCCTATTGATCGTTTCGGCGACGCCGTATCCCTCCATTCGCCTCTCATCGAGGGAACTACGCACGTTTGCGACGACACGCCCACCAGCGTTTAGGGCGAATTGAGTGACGAACGAGCCGACGCCACCCCCGGCGCCGATGATCAGCACCTCCTTCTCGCTGAGTGGTTCGAATACGTCCACCAGGGCCAAGCCCGTCGCACCTGCCGTCGGAAGTGAAGCCGCAACAACGAGATCGACTCCACTGGGAACTCGTGCCAGATGCGCATCCTCGGCAACAGCCACGTACTCGGCGTACGTTCCCGCTGAACCGAGTGGAGTAATCAGCAACTGCCCGAACAGATTGTCGCCGACGGAGTACCTTGATGCCCCTTCGCCCAACTTCTCAACGACGCCAGCGCCGTCGGCACCGAGCACCATTGGAAAAGTTGCCGGCAGTGGTGGCGTCCGTGCTCCAGAGGCAAACGTACGATCCATGGGGTTCATGCCGGCGGCCGCCAATTTGATCAGAACCTGCCCAGGTCCTGGTTCCGGTGCGGGGATTGCCACCACAGCGGGCGTCGCTCCAAATTCGGTAATCGTTACGGCGCGCATCATGCTCTCCTGAGTTGACGGTTGACTGTTGGTGATGCATCACCTACGTTGGTGATGCATCACCTACCCTAGGTGAAATGAGGGGAGGGCTCCATGAGCCAGACACTTACCGTCGGACAGCGGATCGCGGTCGCTCGCGAATACTGTGACATTGTTTTCAACAAGCACCACCCCGAACTCACGGCGGAATACTGCACACCCGACGTCGTCTGGCACGGTAATACACTAGGAACGGTTAACGGAATTGAGGGCCTAACCGGACTTCTCAACATTTTCCTTGGATCACTTCCCGATCTCGTAGCTGAAGAGCAGGACGTGATCGCGAGTGGCGATTTGGTTGTTTTGCGACTGCTCGTCACTGCGACCCACAAAGGCGATTTGCTGGGGATCCCGGCGACGGGGCGCCCCGTATCGTGGAACGCCATCGACATCTACAGGATCAACGATGACGGGAAGATCAGCGAGGAGTGGGCGGCTGACGACATGGCGGCCTTCGGCAGCCAACTCGGCGCCTTTTCGTTGCCTTGGGCGTCTTGACCGACTAGCCCCCGGGGCTGCGCGGGCGGTTCCGCTTGCTCTGTGACGGGCGCGGAGCGAGAGAAGATCGCAGAATGGAGCCATGGCAAAGAGTCGCCCACACCAACGTCGGTTGAAGACTGAACTCGATCCAGAGCAGCTCCGGGTCTGGCTGGCATATATGCGCGTCAACCTTCAGCTCACCTACGAGATGAATCATCAGTTGCTCGCCGAGAGCGAGCTCTCTCTATCCGATTACCACGTACTGAGCAAGCTTCACCAGGCGCCTGATCAACGGCTCCGAATCGCTCCCCTTGCGCGCGAGATCGGTTGGGAACGCAGCCGAGCCTCCCACCAAGTGCGCCGGATGACACAACGCGGATTGACCGCCACCAAGCCAGTGACAAACGACGGACGCGGCACCGAGGTGACGGCTACGACCCGCGGAAAGGTGGCGTTTCGGGACGCAAGGCGGGGCCACGTCGAACTCGTCCAAGAGCTCTTCTTTCATGGACTCTCCGAAGACGCGCTCGGTCCACTTGCCGAAATGTTAGAGCACGTGTACGTAAACATTGTCGAACGCGGCTCGGGGTATCGCGGCGCAGAGGACTGAACTCTCTTTCGACAATAGAACGGCGCTTGAAGGGTTGCCGGGACCGAATCTCGGGCTGAATAGAATCGCCGGCATTGTTCGTACCCGAGGGTGGCTTCATCGGCATTGGGCAAGCCCAGTATCAGCAGACACACTTCGCCCGCGGGACATTTCCGAAAGCGAAGACTCGCCATGGGGAACTCAACTAGAGCGGGCGTATCAAATTTTTCTCGAGCAGCGCCGCCACGAGGAGATCCCGATAGCCGTGGTCGTCAACGAGAATCCTCACCTGATCTCGGTCGTATCGCTGAATCGTGCCCTCGCCCCAGCGCTCGGCAGCTACGCGCGCCCCGATCGGGAAGGGCTCCTCCCAGTGCGGGGTCGCGGGGCGCTGAAGGTCGTTGTCACAATTACCGCACGGACCTGGGTAGTTCTGTGCTGCCCAATGCAACCGCTCAGGCCCAGAGCCTTCCAGCCGCAGCTCACGGGCGGCACGCGCCCACCTGCGTAGGGCGGCTCGGGCTTAGGCTGAGTAGGTCCCGAGAAAAAGCCCCGAGAAACCCCCATCTTCGACCTCCGCCCCAACGCGAAAATGCTGGTCAGGCGCCTGTGCTCCATGCACGAGAGGCGCCGACCAGCGTTTCAATGGTGGCGGGGGGAGGATTTGAACCTCCGACCTTCGGGTTATGAGCCCGACGAGCTACCAGACTGCTCCACCCCGCGTCGTTCCCGCCAGATTAGCACCCGGCTCGAACCCCGGTTCCGGTCGCTACCAGCCTTACTTTCCCCCGTTGAGCTGCCGGAGCGCCACGCCGTTGGGCACGGTGGTACTCGTGGAGGTCGTCGAGGTCGACGTCGATGACTTCGATGTCGAGGTCTTGGAGCTCGAAGTACTCGCGGTGGCCTGCTGGAGCTGCTGGAGCACGCCCTGGAGGTTCGTGATGTCGGTGCCGTAGGCGGCGAAGTTGCCGCTCTTCAGATCGGTTTGGGCCTGTTGGAAGTCCGTGTTGGCCTGTGTGATCAGGCTCTGGACGTGCTGGTTCACCGTCGCTGGCCCGGTGGGCGCGGTGGTGGACCCCGTTCCCGGGGTGGGCAGCGTCACCGAGAACAGGTCCTGGAGCGCCAGCGGGAGCGTCGTGTCGAAGGCGACCTGGCTCTGCCCCGTCGGGCCGCTGTAGACGACGATGAAGTAGTCGAGCTTCGGGAACGGGTTACGCGACGATTCCACGTAGAAGGGGCGGAAATACAACATCGAGTCTCCGACGGGCACGACCTGCAGTGTTCCCAGCTGGACGCTCGATCCCTCCTGGTTGAGCAGACTGATCTGCGACGAGATCTTGCCGATGGCCGAGATGTCGGCGTCCACCAGCGCCGGGCCGTCGATCGGAGGGGTCGCGAACACCGTGAGCTTGCCGTATTGCCCCGGATCCGATCCGGCCACGATGAACCCGGACATGGTCTGGATCTGATCACCCTTGGACACGGGGACGAACGCGTCGACCAGGTTGAACGACTGCGTGGTCTGCCCCGGCACTTGGAACAACTCATAGATCGGTGACATCCGCTGCACCTGCCCGGTGGAGACGATGTTCCCCTGCGCATTGGTTGTCAGGGTGGCGGGCAGCGCCTGATCCGGCGACCCCGACCCCGCGCTCTGCGAGACGTTCCACGCGTTGGTGGCGTTGTAGAAGGCGAGCGGCTGGGTCAGGTGGTAACGCCCGTACGTGGCCGCTTGCACCGAGAGGAGGTCTTCGGGGTAGCGAAGATGCGCCTGCAGCGCCTTGGGCATCTTCGAAACGGGGGTGAACATGCCGGGGAAGACCTTCTCCCACGTCTGAAGAATGGGATCCTTCGTCTTGGTGAGCCCGGTCACGTCGTAGAACGTCATTTGGCCGGAGTACGCGTTGACGACCACCTTGACCGAGTTCCGCACGTAGTTGAGGTTCTGGTTCAGTCCGCTGTTCGAAGGCAGCGACGACGTGTCGACGTTCTGGGAGTAGGGGTAGTTGTCACTGGTGGTGTAGGCGTCGAGCACCCAGTAGATCTGACCTCCCGACAGCACCGGGTACGGGTCGGAGTCGTAGCTCAGGAACGGTGCTGCCTTCTGCGCCATCTGGGTGATGTCGCGTACGAACATGAGTCGGGAATGCGACGTCACGAGGTCGGAGACGAGCAGGTTGAAGTCCCCGAAGCGCACCGCAAAGGCGGCCTTCACGAGGAAGTTCTTGAGCTGCACTCCCCCGGTCCCCTTGTAGGTGCTCTGCACCGGGTTCCCGGAGGTGGACGCGGCCGGGTAGTCGATCTCGGCCTGGCGCGTGTCCCCCAGGACGTAATCGACGTCGCCTCCGTTGGGGTTGTTCAGCCCGAAGTACACGCGGGGCTGGTTGATCTGCGGTGCTCCGGACGACGAGACGGGTGGGACCTGGGAGATCGAAAAAGCAGGTTGGCCGTTGTTCTGCTGGTTGGAGGGCGCCAGGATCATGGCGTAACCGTGGGTGTATTGCAGGTGCGTGTTCACCCATCCCTGCGAGGGGAGGTCGTTGTCGTTGACCTGGCGGACACCGACCACCATGGGCACCGGGCTGCCGTTGACGTTGTAGCGATCGACGGCGAGCGTGTTGAACGAGTAGTAGGACTTGGTCGCCTGGAGCTTGGTGTAGGTCTGGCTGGTCTGGGTCGGGTCCCAGAGCTGCACGTTGTTGAGGGTGGCGCTGTTGGCCTGGACCTGTGCCGGCGTCAGGGTCTGGGTTCCCTTGAACGTCGACCGCGTCACGTTGTTGATGCCGATGGCGGCCCGGGTGGCCTCGATGTTGCGGGCGATGTAGGGCTGCTCGAGGGAGTTCTGCGCGGGAGTGACCTTCACGGCCTGGACGATCGCCGGGTAGATGGCGCCGACCACCACGGCGACGAAGGCCCACAGCCCCACCCCGAGCACGGGAAGGGCCCAGCCCCGCCGCCGGATGTTGATGAGCAGGATCACCGCGGCGAGCAACGAGATCCAGATGAGCAGCTCCAGGGCGGGCAGGCGTGCGTGGACGTCGGTGTAGCCCGCGCCCTGCACATAGCCGTTCTGTGACAGGTCGAGGTTGTAGCGCGCCAGCACGTACCCGGCGGCCTTCACGAGTGCCATGCAGGCCAGCAGCACCGAGATGTGCACCTTGACCTGAGGGGCCACGCTGGGCGTCCCCGACTGCACCCGGATCCCGCCGTTGAGGTAGTGGGCGATGATCGTGAAGACCGCCATGACGACGAGCGCGACGAAGGCCCAGCTCACGAGGAAGGAGAGGAAGGGGAGCTTGAAGACGAAGAAGCCGACGTTCTTGTGGAACTGCGGATCGGTGGCGTCGAACGAGCCACCGTTCGTGAAGAGGAGGTAGTTCCGCCATTGCCCCAGGGCGCCGGTGGCCGCGATCAACGCGATCACCACGGACACGAGGGAGCGGACGAGCACCGCGCGCGGCGCCACACGTTGCTGATAACGGCGGACCAATTCGTCCTCGGGCCCGAGAGCCAGCTCGCTCGGGGCCAGTCGGTCCACCACGGCGAGGTTGACCCACATGAGCACGAAGAAGATCGCCGCGAAGCCGAAGAACAATTCGGCCTTCACCTCGAACAATCGTCGCCACACCCCACTGAGATGCACGGAACCGAACCAGAGGTAGTCGGTGTAGAAGGTGGCCAGCGTCCGCAGTGACGCCAGGACCACGACCACGACGACGATGGCCACGACGAGCCACAATCTCCCCCGTCGTACGGCGCGACGCGCTCGACGGGGTAGGTCCTGCGGGGTACGCACGGGGCGGCAGCTTAGGCGTTCGCGGGCACGAGCAAGCAGCGGCAGCCGGCGTGCGCCGGCGGGTGTGCGTGCCCGGTGGGGAAGTCCTCACTCGACGCGACCGGCCCCGCCAGTGCGTTGTCGTCGCAGTCGGGGCATTCGGCCACGTCGTCGTCAACGACCCAGCGCAGCATGGTGCCGGGCGGCACCGCTGCCAGCGCGGCCCGTGCGAAGGCGAAGACGGTTTGGTCTCCGGCGAGACGCTCGGTACGCGCACCTTTCCATTCGCGAAACGCCGCACCGACGAGCTCCACGAGCGCGGACTCATCGCCTTCGTCCACCGACGGTCCCGCACTCTCGAGGCGCCGACGCAACGGAGCCACGATCTCCGACGCCATCGAGGCGGCCACGTCATCGACACCGGGTGCCTCGTCTGCCTTGCCGCCGGCAAAGGTGGCCCCGGCGCGAGCTGCTTCGGTCAACTGGTCGGCGACGGCTCTCACATAGCGCCGGGCGTGGTCATCCTCGGAGAGGAGCACTCCCGGCGCCCAACCGCCTTTCGCCCGCAGGCGGTCCAGGATGTCGTTCTGGTCGTCCTGCAAGGCTCGTTTGAGACGACGGGCCAGCGTCGCCACCAGGGGGTCGAGCACCTCGTCCCGCTGTACCACGAGCGGGTCGACGACCGGTTCGCCGTCGCCGTGGGCGCCCTCCCCGGCACCGTCTCGGGGGCGGTCTCCAACGTCAGTACTGCCTGGCCCGGCCGAGATGCCGACGCTTGATTCGGTCTTCGCGTCGCGCACCGGGGGCTCGGCCGGGGCGCCGGGTGCAGCCGGCGTCGGTCCGGAGCCCGCTTTGCCGGGTGGCGCGACCGCCTTGGCACGAGGCGCCGCCGGTGCCGAGGGCAGGATGCGAACGCTTTCGATTGGCTCGTCGGAAAGCGGTTCGTGAGCGATTGCTGCGCCCGCGGTGACCACTGCCGTGGCGTCATCGGGCTCTGTTCCGGAGCCGGCTTCTGCTCGCAGCCGAGCGAACAGCTCGTCCACCGTCGCTCTCGTATCGGGCTCTCCCCCGGGTGCCGCCCCCGCACCGGGAGCATCCCCGTCGTTGGTGGCCTCGAGGGCCGTGTCCTCCGCGAGCTCACCTTGCGCAGCCTGGCGACCGGCCGCCTCTGCCGCCAGGCGGGCTTGGTCCTCGGCCCGGAAGAGCTCGTCGGTGATCTGGTCGACGGCGTTACGGACGTCCCCGATGGTCTCGGCCAGGCGCTCGCGCCCGGCGCGCAACTGCTCGATCTGACTGTGCAGCACCCGCCGCCGCCGCCCCAGGTCGGCCAGGACGCGCGAGCGCAGCTCCTGGGCTTCTTGCACCATGGCGCGGCACTCGGCCCGGGTCTGGGTCACGAGGGCCTCGGCTTCGAGCTTGGCGCCCTCCACCCTGGAGCTCGCCTCCTCGTGGGCGCGCCGGCGGAGCTCGGTCGCGGCGGCCTCGGCTTCGGCCGACCGATCGTGCGCGCTCTGCTCGGTGTGGCGCTGGAGTTGCTCGGCCTCTTCCTGTACTTGGGAGCGGAGCCGGGAGGCGTCGTTCTCCGCCCGCGCCACCAGGTCAGTGGCGGCCTCGTGCGCCGAGCGCAGGACTCGAGCGGTCTCGAGCCCCAGTGCCGCGGTGAGCGTGGACTCGTCGAGCACCGGATTGGCTGCCCGGTTCTCGGCCTCGGACAGGGCCCGGTGCAGCTCCTGCTCCCGATCCGCACTGGCCACCAGCTCGCGTGCGACGTGCTCGAGGAAGGTACGGACCTCGGCGGGGTCGAACCCGCGCCGTTGTGTGCCGAAGGTGTGGCGGGCGACCTCGTCGGGATGGACACGGGCGGAGGACGAGATCGTGAGCCGCTCGTCTGGCATGGGCGAGAGCCTACGACGCTCTGTACGGCCGAGTGTGCAAAACCAAGCGACGGCGACCCGTCAGCTCCAGGGCGAGTCCTGCCAGTCGGTGGGCACGCTGTGGCCGTCGGGCCCCGCCGGTGGGCCCTTGGCGGCCTGGCCGAGCTTCCCGCCCAGGTGCTGGAGGTCGGTCAGGGCCTGGGCGAGTGTCTGGACGGCGAAGACTTTCAGGTTCGGCCCCGCCATCGACCTCGCCACCGTGAGCTCGGGAGGGGGCACCAAGAAGACGGTGGCCCCCGCCCTGTTGACGGCGACGGTCTTCTGCTGCACGCCGCCGACGTCGCCGATGGTCCCGTCGGGACGGATCGTCCCCGTGGCGGCCACGATGCGGCCTCCCGTGAGGTCGCCGCCCACGAGCGTGTTCAAGATCCCGAGGGTCCACGCCAACCCGGCCGAGGGCCCGCCGATGTTGTCACTGTTGATGCTCACGGGGAACGGGAAGTCGTAGACCGGCTGTGTTCCCATGCCGGCGACCAGGACATCGGGGTCACCGATTCCCAAGAACGCGACGTTCTTGTGGTCCGACGTGATGGAGCCGAGGCGGACCGAGACGTCATGGCCGGGAGTCGGCTGTGAAATAGAGCCCACGCGGATCGTCACCGTGTCGCCCGGTTGATGGGCGCGCACTGCGTTCTGCAACGCCGTGGGGCTTGTGGTCGCAACGCCGTCGATGGAGGTCACGACGTCACCGACCTGCAGCTTGCCCCACGCCGGCGAGGTCGGATCGATGACGTAGATCGTCACGCCGACGTCGTGCATGGGCACCGAATAGCCCAGCTGGCGCAGCGCCACGGACTTCGCCGTCAACTGCGATTCGGCCATGTCGACGGTGCCCTGGGCATCGAACTCACTCCCCGGGAGGTTGTAGGTCACCTCGCCCGTGGGAACGACAGTGTTGTCGGGGTCCGAGAAGATCGACTCCCAGTAGTACTCGAGGTACTTCAGCGACTGCACTCCGACATCGGTGAGCAGGACCTGGCCCTTGATGGGATGGGCGCGATCGTGGGGGACCGTGATCAGGCTGGAGACGGGTTGGGCGTCACCGGGGACGAGCTCGGTGTACGGCGCCGAGATGAGCGAGGTGGCGATGACGAACCCGGCCACCAGGACCAGGAATGCGACCAGGACCACCGGCCAACGCCGGCGCCTCGAGGTGGGATCGGTGGTCGGCGGTAGCGTGGATTGGGAGGTCGACATGGCGAAGGGCGCTTCAGGAGATCAACAGCCTGCCACGGTTCGGTCCTCGCACTTGGGCGCCCCCGTTCGTGATGCGGTCGTAGCGGGCCACACCGGTGACCTCGAGACGGCCCTACGACTCGTGAATGACCAGGACCCAGCCGTGCGTTGCGCCGCGCTGGGGGCGCTCGACCGGATGGGCTCGCTCCGAGGCGACGCGCTCGTCGACGCCCTGGCCGACCCCGACGCGGCGGTACGGCGCCGGGCGTGTGTGCTGGCCGGTCGAGGCCTCGCACTCGGCGATACCAGGGTGGCGGCCGATGCGCTGTTGCGGGCGCTTTCGTCGGACCGCGATCCGTCGGTGGTGGAGTGCGCGGCCTGGGCCATGGGCGAGGCCGGCTCGAAGTGCGGACGCCCCGAGGTCGATGCGCTCGAGCTGGTGGTGAGGACCCATGTCGACCCCCTGTGTCGCGAGGCGGCCGTCGCGGCCCTCGGTGCGGTATCGGGTGCCGTCGGCGAGTCGGGTGCCGTCGGCGAGTCGGGTGCCGTCGGCGAGTCGGGTGCCGTCGGCGAGTCCGGTGTCTTGGACACGGTCCTGTTCGCGCTCGAAGACAAGCCCGCCGTCCGGCGCCGCGCCACCATCGCGCTCGCCGCCTTCGACGACCCTCGCGTCGATGCCGCGCTGCAGCGATGTCTGAAGGACCGGGACTGGCAGGTTCGCCAGGCGGCGGAGGACCTGCTCGGTCGGTCTTGACGCCAGGTCGGCGCGCTCAGGCGTCGGCCGCGACGAACAGCTGGCGCAGCTTGTCGAACGACTCCAGGCACTGCCCCGCTCCCAATGCCACGCACTCGAGCGGCGTGTCGACGAGATGCACGGGCACGGCCGTCTCGTTGGCGAGGCGTCGAGCCATGCCCCGCAGTAGCGCCCCGCCCCCGACGAGATGGATCCCCTGGAAGATGATGTCCTGAGCGAGCTCGGGCGGCGCACCGCCGAGACAGTTCACCGCCGCAGTGATGATCTGGCGCACCTGGTCCTCGACCGCGCCCCGCAGCTCCCCTGGTGACAACACGACCGTCTTCGGCATCCCCGTCATCAACTCGCGACCCCGCACCTCGGCCTTCACCTCGCCGCTGTAGGGCGCCGCCGACCCGATGGCCAGCTTGATCTCCTCCGCGGTGCGCTCACCGATGGCGACACCGTGCTCGCGCCGCACATAGGTCTGGATGGCGGCGTCGATGTCGAACCCGCCACATCGGATCGCCTCGGACGCCACCACACCGCCAAGTGAGATGACCGCGGTCTCCGAGGTGCCGCCGCCCACGTCCACCACCATGTTGCCGATGGGCTCGTGAATGGAGAGCCCGGCGCCGATGGCGGCGGCCATCGGCTGCTCGATGAGATACGCGGCGGACGCGCCGGCTCGGTGCGTCGCCTCCTTCACGGCGCGTCGTTCCACACTCGTGATCGCCGAGGGGACGCAGATGAGCACGCGTGGACGGTTGAGACGGGACACGCCGCACCGCTGCAGCAGCAGACGGATCATCCGCTCGGTGATGTCGAAGTCGGTGATGGCCCCTTGCCGAAGGGGCCGTACGGCCACGATGTACCCGGGGGTACGGCCGATCATCTGCCACGCGTCCTGCCCCATGGCCAGGACTTCATGGGTTCGCGTGTTGAGTGCGATCACCGTCGGCTCGTTGAGCACGATGCCCTTGCCCCTCGCGTAGACGAGGGTGTTGGCGGTGCCGAGATCGATGGCGAGGTCCCTAGCCACGTCGACCCGATCGCACGGAACCATGCTACGGGTAACCACTCAGGCACGCCTCAGCCGGTGCCGATCAGCGGCGCCGCGACGTCCCAAGCGCAGGACCCGACGGTAACCTCGGGACCCGATGGAACGTGGGGGACCGTTCACCGGAGGCGAAAATCCTGAGGATCCCGATGCCGCCGGCGACGATGCGGGTGCTCCTCAGCGCGGCTGGTTGTCGCCCGAAGATCGGCTGTGGCGTCACCCGTCGGAGGTCTCGGGCCTGGGCCCACCCGGGTCGGCCTCCTCGTATCTCGCCCCGGGCATAGACGGGGGCCAGCGTCGCCGGGCACGTGGGGCGGCACTGGCGGCGGGCGTCGTAGGTGCGGCGGCCCTCGCCACCACGCTGGCCGTCGTCCTCACCTTCATCGACTCGAAGGGAACCACCACGGCGTCGACGGTCCAGGGCGGGGCCGGGTTGAGCACGATCTCGGCTTCGACGACGTCGCTCACCTCCATGCCCGTCGTCGGGGACGACGTCATGCGGTTGGTCGCCTCGGTCCGACCGTCTCTCGTGGGCCTCGAGCCCACCGACGCCACCGGCCCGGCGCGCATGACCGGCGTCGTGCTCCCCGGAGGGGAGCTCATCGTGACCGCGGCATCGGCCGTTGCGGGCGCGTCGCAGCTCGATGTGGTCACCGCCACGGGAAGACGGATGCGTGGACAGGTGGTGGGATCCGACGCGCACTCCGGGGTCGCCGTCATCAGCACCGACGGCGGGCTGGCGCCCGCCACCTTCGCCGACGAGGACGTCCAACCCGACGACCTCGACATCGTCGCGTGTCTGTGCACCAATGCGGCGCCCCCGTCATCGTCCTCGTCGTCCTCGTCGTCCTCGGGCGCACCCGCCGCCGCCGCCATCGGAATGGTCGAAGAAGTCGGGACAGGCGTCGCGCTCGATGGCGGCCTCAACCTCGTCAACGCCATCGAGGCCGAGATGCCGCTCGGGCCGACGTCGTGGGGCGGCGTGCTGCTCGACAGCCACGGGCGCGTCCTCGGCATCCTCGACGGACAGATGAGCCTCGGCAACGACACCATCGGGTTGTTCGTGCCCGCCCCGCTCGCCGAAGGTGTCGCGTTGGAGCTCGCCAAGACGCACCGCGTCGACCACGGTTGGCTCGGCGTCAAGTGCACCGATCCGGTGACATCGGGCGTCGCGCCGACGACGCAGGGCGCCGAAGTGACGACCATCCTGCCGGGAAGCCCGGCGTTGAAGGCCGGTCTCGAGCCCGGTGACGTGGTGGTCGCCGTCGACGCGCACCGGGTGGACTCGGTCGCGGACCTCCAGGAGCGCCTCTACACCGTGCCCCCCGGCACGACGGTGACGCTCCAGGTGCAGCGCGGCGCGGGTCAGAACGTGGTCACGGTGACGTTGGCCGACTCCCCCGGAGGCTGACTCCCCCGCTGGCTCCCAGGAGCTGACTCCCCCCCGGTCCGGCGCGGACCGGGTACAGCGGTCCCCCGCCTACGATGCGAGGAGTGGCATTCCCCGGCCCGGGCGCGGGCGGCAACTTCTTGGAGCAGATCCTCGGGGACCTGCTCCAGCTCATGGGTGGCTCGACGCCGGGCGGCTCGCGTGTCGACCTGGCGCGGACACTGGCGCAGGGGGTGGCCAGCGGCGGTGAGCCCGAAGGCAACGTCGACCCTGCCGACCGGATGAGGTTCGAGGAGCTGGCGCACGTGGCCGAGCTCCACGTGGCCGAGCTCACCGGGCTCCCGATCACCCCCACCGGAGCGGCCGTCGAGATCTCCGCCGTGGCCCCCGGGGCGTGGGCGTGGCAGACGGTGGAGGACTGGCGTTTCCTACTCGAGGCCATGGGCGAAACCCCCCCGCCCACCGATACCACCAGCGCCGGCGCCGGCCCGAACACGGCGACGGGTGACAACGACCTCCCGCGCCCCAAAGGCACCCTCGGCTATGTCGACACGTCGGGCGGCATCGACTCGTCACTCGACTTCGATCCCGACATCGTCCCCGGTTCCGAAGCGGGGCCCGCTGACCTCCTGGCGCGCTGGATGGCGACGATGGGACCGATGTTGGCGGCGATGCAGTTGGGGTCCGCGGTGGGCCACCTGGCGCGCTCCACCATGGGCCCCTACGAGCTCCCCATCCCCCGCAGCGCCCCCCGTCTCCTCGTCGTGCCGGCCAACGCGGCGCGCTTCGCCGAGGACTGGAGCCTCGATCTCGACGAGGTGCGGTTGTGGGTGTGCCTGCGCGAGGTGACGTCGCACGCTGTGCTGTCGCGACCGCACGTGGCCGCGCGCATGCGCGAGCTCCTCGTGCGGGTGGTCCAGGGGATGGCCGAGGACACCGCCGGCCTCGTCGACAACATCCAGGGCATCGACCTCACCCAACCCGAGGCGCTGCAGAGCCTGCTCGGCGACCCCACCGCGTTGATGAGCCTCGAGCCCTCCCCCGTGCGCCGGCGGGCGGCCGAAGACCTCCTTGCCGTGGTGGCAGCCCTGCTCGGGTACGTCGAGCACGTCCTCGACCTGGCCGCCGTGCGACTGCTCGGAGGACGAGGGGCGATCGCCGAGGCGTGGCGGCGCCGTCAGGTCGACCGGGAGAGCTCGGACCGCGCCGCCGAGCTCATGCTCGGCCTCGACCTGGGCCCGACGCAGATCGATCGGGGTGCGGACTTCGTCCGCGGCGTGTTCGAGCGAGCCGGCGATGAGGGCCTGGCCCGGTTGTGGTCGGGCCCCCACACCCTGCCCACCCCGGCCGAGGTCGACGCCCCCGGACTGTGGCTGGAGCGCATCGACCTGCCCGAGCCCGACGCATAGGGGCCCGGAAGCGGGCGAACCCGGATCAAGAGCAGCCCGGATCAGACGACAGGCGGGAGAGGGCGTCAGTCGGTGACCGCCTCAGGCGGTGGCAGCCCCAGGCGGTAACGGCAGCCCAGGGGGGTTAATTCCAGCTCAGGCGGAGGCAGCGGCCTCGGGCGCCGGTGGAGTCTCCTCCTCGGGGATGCCGAGGTCCCATTCGAGCTCGAGGTTCTCGCGCTCCGCGTCGCGCACGACTCGCTCGCGGTTGCGCCGGAACTGGGGGTCGTGCGGAGGCAGCAGGGTCAGGCGGGCGAGCGAGCGGTCCCGGAAGGGGTCGATGACAGACGCCTCCCCGTAGGTCGACTGCACCTCCCAGTGGGGTGCCACCGGGCCCAGGTACACCACCCGGACGTGCCCGCGCGGCGGTTGGGGCTCTTCCTGCTCTTCGATTTCCTCGACCACCGCGCCTCCTCGTGTCCGCCTTGAAGACTAACTCGTGACGGATCCGGTCCCGCCCGCCGTATACAAGTCCGCAAACGCCACCCGCACACGCATCCCCGGGGTTGTCCCCACCGGCCACCGGTCGTGCCAGCAACCACGACCGGTGGCCAACCCGGGGGTGCGAAAAATCCAGGGCCACTCACAGGTTGGTCACAAGGACCCACTGGTATTGTGACCATGGCATCGGAGGTGCCATGGACAACGAATGGATGGCCCAGGGCAAATGCCGGGACATGGACCCCGCCCTGTTCTTCCCGAGCGACGGCATCGGCGTCCAGGCTGCCCAGAAGACCTGTTCGGAATGCCCGGTGAAGGCTCCCTGCCTCGAGTATGCCCTCGACAACCGGGTAGACCACGGCGTGTGGGGCGGGACCTCCGAACGCGAGCGGCGACGGATCCTGCGCCGGCGCCGGATCTCGAGTCTGCAGGCCAGTCGCAACTGACGCCGTCGGCACCCGGAGGTGCCGGCCGTGAAGACCGTCGGAGCCACGCGCGTGCTCGAGTGCGTCGTCAACGTGAGCGAGGGCCGTGACGCCGGTGTCGTGGGCGCCATCGCTGCGGCGGGGGCCGATGCGCTCCTCGACGTGCACACCGACCGCGATCATCATCGGTCCGTCTTGACCCTGGCCGGCGCCGGCCCACGCCTCGAGGACGCCGTGCGGGAGGTGGCCCGGGCCACCGTGCAGCGCATCGACCTCGGTCTCCACCAGGGCGCGCATCCCCGCCTCGGGGCGCTCGACGTCGTGCCGTTCGTGCCCCTGGAGCCCCTGGGGCCGGGCGGGACGCTGGGCGGGGCCGGTTCCGACCTCACACCCGCCATCGAGGCGCGCGACCGCTTCGCCGTGTGGGCCGCCGAGGAGCTCGGCCTCCCGTGCTTTTGCTACGGCCCTGAGCGCACCCTGCCCGAGGTGCGGCGCGACGCCTTCGGACCGCTCTCCCCCGACACGGGGCCGCTCGAGCCCCATCCCACCGCCGGAGCGTGCGCCGTCGGGGCGCGTCACCTCCTCGTGGCATACAACGTGTGGCTCACCACTCCCGACCTGCGCGTGGCCCGGGCCGTGGCAGCGGCGATCCGAGGACCGGGCGTGCGCGCCCTGGGATTGGCGGTGGGAAAAGCCACCCAGGTGTCGTGCAATCTCGTCGACCCGTTCGTGGTCGGCCCCGCCGAGGTCTACGAAGCCGTCAGGCGCTTGGCCGCAGATGCCGGCACCGGCGTGGACCGGGCCGAGCTGGTGGGCCTCGCACCCGCCGCGGTCGTCGAAGCGGTGCCGCCGGCACGTCGAGCTGCGTTAGACCTCGGCCCCGAGAGCACCATCGAAGGGCGCCTGTCGCGACCCGGTTCCTCCTGAGGGCGTCCGCCCTCCCGCCCCAGGAGGCCCAGGCTCTACGAAGCCGAAGCGGTTGCCGCGGCGCGGCGGCTCATGGCACGAGCTCGACGAAGACGCCGACGCTCGCGTTCGGAGAGCCCTCCCCAGATCCCGAACTTCTCACCGTTGGCGAGCGCGTACTCGAGACAGTCCTCGCGTACCACGCAGCCCCGGCAGACTTCCTTGGCTTCGCGTGTGGATGCTCCACGCTCAGGGAAGAACAGATCGGGATCTACTCCCATGCAGTTGGCCCTCGACTGCCAGTCGCGGTCCTGGCGGCCGTACAACAGTGAAACTGCGTCCACCGGGTACGCCTCCCCTCACCATCTAAGTGGCATCTTTGTAATTACAGCTGTGTGAATTACAGCTGTGTCATCATCGTTGATCGTCCCTGGAGGCGCAAGGGGCAAATGTCCGAACTCACCTGGATCGATGGCGAGAATCGGTCCACGCAGCGTGACCGACCCGCCCTCACAGAACGGAGTAACGGTCGACGTAGCGTGACGCTGTCACCGCGTGACGCCGACAAATGCACAACATGGCGCGTTATCCACAGGCCATGGGCCGATCAGAGTCGGCGAAACGTTACAAGGCGAGGGCTACGCGCCGCGACGAGTGGCCGAGCGAACGGTGCGGCGATGCTCCAGGAAGTCGACGAGAACGTAGTCGCCGAGCGTCTCGGGCGTGGTGAAAAAGGCCCGTCCCCGGTTGAGTTTCGTCATCTGCTCCACGAAACCCTGCAGTGAGCGGTTGGCGTCGAGCATGAAGGTGTTGATGGTGATGTTGGCGCGCGTGCAGCGGACCACCTCGGTGAGCGTGACGCGCACCGTCTCCGCCGTCGGCGGATAGTTGAAGTCGACGGTGAAACTGCCGGCGCCGTCGGGAACGATGTGGGCGGTGGGCTCGCCGTCGGTGATCATGATGATCTGCTTGGTGCCGGCGCGGTGCGCCAGCATGCGGCGGGCGAGCATGAGCCCGTGTTGCATGTTCGTGCCGTAGACGAAGTCCCACGACACCTCGGGAAGGTCCTGTGGCTTGATCTCGCGCGCCACCTCGGAGAAGCCCACGAGGCCCAGGAAGTCACGCGGGAACTTCGTCGAGATCAACGTGTACAGCGCGATGGCCACCTTCTTGGCGGCGAGGAAGTTGTCGCGCATCGGCATCGAAAGCGACAGGTCCACCATGAGCACAGTCGACGCCTGGGTCATGTGCTCGGTGCGCGAGATCTCGAAGTCTTCGGGGATGAGGTGCACCGGCGTGCCCGCACCCGAACGCGTCACCGCGTTGTGCATGGTGCGTTGGATGTCGAGGGTGAAGGGGTCACCGAACTCGTAGGGCTTGGTCTGGCCCTCGGGCTCGTGGCCCGTGCCGACGTAGGTGTTGCGGTGCCCACCGAGACGGTCCTTGGCGAGTTTCGAGAAGAGGTCGGTCAGCGCCTGCTGCCCGATGCGGCGGATCCCGAGGGCGGTGAGCTCGTAGCGGCCCTCGCGTTGCTCGATGAGCCCGGCCTCCTCGAGCTGCTTCGCCAGCCGGGCCAGGGCGTCGAGCGAGCGGGCCCCGTCCTCGCCGAGATATTTCGAGACCTCGTCCAGGTCGACCTCGGCCAGTGCCCCCGGGGACGTCGCCGAGCGCAGGAACTGCTCGAGCTGGTCCATCTCACCCAGGCGCCGGGCCGAGGCGGCCGCGTCGGCCAGGCCCATCGGATCGGTCCCGCTGAACTGGTAACGCCGGCCCCATCCCGCCCCGGGCACGGCCTGGCGCAGGTTCTCGGCCAGGCGGTCCATCTGCCAGCGCAGGTCCATGTCCTCGAACAACGACGCCGCCAGGGCCTGGAGCTGGGCCCGCTGATCGGGCGACATGGAGTCGAGGACGGCCTGGACCGCCGCCATCTGCGCCGCGAACTGCTCGAGCAGCTCGTCGAGGGTCTGGGGGTTCCCGGGGAAGAAGTCTCCGAAGGACTCCATGAACGACTCGAACGAGGGGTCGAGGTCCTGTCCGGCCTGGCGTTGCTCCATCATCCGGTTGAGGGCGTCGAGCATCTGCCGGGCGCGCTCGAGCTGCTCGGGGTCCGGGTTCGTCATCGCCTCGGACATCTGGTCGAAGAAGCTCTTGGCGATCTCCTCGCGCAGCTTCTCGAGCAGTCGCTCGAAGTGCTCGCGGGCCTCGGAGGAGACGAAGTCGTAGTTCTGGAGCCCTCGCACCCGGCCGGCGAGGTCCGGGGGCAGCAGGTCGAGCTCGACGCTTCGCTCGGCCACGACGTCCTGGGTCACCTCCTGGCGACGCTCGTCACCGGACTGGCGGGCGTCCTCGGCGAGGGACTGCAGCCCGGAGCGCTCCTCGGCGACCACCTCGTCGAGCTCCTGGGCGATCTCGTGGAAGGCCCCGCCCAGGTCGCCGCTCTCGAGCTCCTCCTGGCGCCGCTGGCGGAGGCGCTCCATGAGCTCGCGCAGGCCCTGGACCTGCTCGCCGTCGGGCCGGCGGAAGCCCGACGTGAGGAGCCGGCGCAGCGCCGCGTCGGGGTCGCCGTGGTACAGGAGGTCGTCGGCGAGCTCCGAGAACAGCGCGTCGACCTCGTCCTCGAAGCCGGTCTGCGATCCGTCCCAGCGCCGGTAGTCCCAGCGGCGCGTCACGGACCGGACCCCGGCGCGACCCCTGCGTCGGCGCTCATCCCCGGCCCCGGTAGGTGGCCTTGGCCCCCGCCGCCTCTTTGTTGAGGCGCTTGGTCAGGTGCAGGCCCTCGAGGATGAACTCGGCCGCCGAGGCCACCGCACCGGGGGTCTCCCCGCCCGCCAGTGCCAACACCGGGCCTTCGAGCGCGGGCACCTGCGCCAGCACCTCGGCGTAGGCCGACGCGGGCAGGTCGTCACCGGCGTGGACCACCCTGGCCTCGTCGAAGGCGGTCACGATCGGGCCGAGCTGCTCGGTCGGGCAGCGGCGGCGGAACACCGTGAGCACCGAGGCCGACAGCAATCCCTGCAGGATGCGCTCCTCGCGGCCCTCCTCGAGCGCCTCGATCTCGATCTTGCCCTGGGTCGAGGCGATGAGCGCGCTGAGGTCGCTGATGCGGGGCACGGCGTCGGGCTCCCCGAGGCGCAGGGACCGGCGCACCGCGTTGGCGGCCAGCGTCTCGTAGTTCGAGATGCTGAGGCGGACCGACACCCCCGAGCGCTGGTTGACGTGGGGGCTCTGGCGCGCCAGCTGCGACAGCTCGGCCACGATCTCGGCCATGAAGTCCGGGATCTCCACCCGGGGGCCGCCCGGCGCGCTGATGGGGGGACGCGCCTCTTGGTGGACGATGGCGAGCTCGGTCTCGGTGTCCTCGGGGTAGTGGGTCCGGATCTGGGCGCCGAAGCGGTCCTTGAGCGGCGTGATGATGCGACCCCGGTTCGTGTAGTCCTCGGGGTTCGCCGTCGCCACCAGCACGACGTCGAGGGGGAGCCTCACCGTGAAGCCGCGGATCTGGACGTCGCGCTCCTCGAGCACGTTGAGCAGGCCCACCTGGATCCGCTCGGCCAGGTCGGGGAGCTCGTTGATGGCGAAGATGCCCCGGTTCGACCTGGGCACGAGCCCGTAGTGCAGCGTCAGCTCGTCCGACAGGTACCGGCCCTCGGCGATCTTGATGGGGTCGACTTCGCCGATCAGGTCTGCAATCGAGGTGTCGGGCGTGGCGAGCTTCTCCGAGAACCGCAGGTCCCGGTGCACCCATGCCACCGGGGTGGCGTCACCCTTGTCGGCCACGAGGTCGCGCCCGTGGCGCGACACCGGGAAGTACGGGTCGTCGCGGATCTCGGACCCCGCCACCACGGGCAGCCATTCGTCGAGCAGCGACGTCAGTGACCGCACCAGGCGGGTCTTGGCCTGGCCGCGCTCGCCCAGGAGGATGATGTCGTGCCCGGCCAGGAGGGCGTTCTCGAGCTGGGGCAGCACCGTGTCGTCGAACCCGAGGACTCCGTCCACCAGAGCCTTCCCCCCGGCGATGCGGGTGGCGGCGTTGCGGCGGAGCTCTTCGTGGACCGGTGTCGACTCCCACCCCGATGCCCGGAGCTCGCCGAGCGTGGAGGGGAGGTCGGACGGGGGGTCGGGAGGGAGGGTCGCGCTCATGGCGCCGAGCCTAGGCCTGTGCGACACGCCCTTCGGCAGCGCCCGTTCGACCCATGACGGGGGCCTCGCGCCACCCGACACTCGTCGGGAAGGGTGGGGGGCCGGTGGGTATCTCGATGGCGAGCCCTTGCTGGTGCAAAGCCCCTCCGAGGTGGAAAGATGATCAGCCGTCAGAGCCCGGGAGCGTCGCGGCGTCCGACCGGAGAGCGACCGGGCCGGTGCGAAGTGTCAGGGGTGGCCGCGCGCGCCGTCACATGGGACGTCGGCAGACGAAGCCGGCGGATGGGATGGAGGACGACGAGCGCGTGAGTACGACACTCCAGGATCTCAAGCCGGTGCCGGTCGAGCTGGGCGGGGTGCGGGGCGGGCCCGACGTCCGCACGCTGCGGCGCGACCGCTGGTGGCGCACCCCGGCCGCCACGGTGGCGTTTCTGACCGTCGTCGTCGTCTACCTCACGTGGGCGGTGTTCCAGAACGCGCATTACTACGTGGGGGCCGCCGCGCACCGAGACCTGATCTCCCCGTTGTACTCCCCGTGCCTCACCGGGAGCTGCGTGCCCGGTGCGGGCGGGGGCTTCGCGCTCAACTGGTGGAAGATCTCCCCGGGCCTGCTGGCGCTCATCATTCCTCTGGGGTTCCGGACGACGTGCTACTACTACCGCAAGGCCTACTACCGCGGCTTCTGGCAGTCACCGCCGGGGTGTGCGGTCGCCGACGGCCACGGTCGCTACACGGGCGAGACCAGGTTCCCGCTCATCCTGCAGAACCTGCACCGGTACTTCTTCGTGCTCGCCCTGGTGCTGAACGTGATCCTGACCATCGACGCCGTCATGGCCTTCCGTCTCCCCGGGGACGGCGGGATCGGGGTGAGCGTGGGCACGCTCGTCCTCGTGGCCAACACCACCTTGCTGTGGCTCTACACGGCGTCGTGCCACGCCTGTCGCCATCTGTGCGGCGGCCAGGTCAACGAGTTCTCCAAGCACCGCGTCCGCTACCGGCTCTGGAAGCTCGCCACCCCGCTCAACGCCCGGCACATGCAGATCGCGTGGGCCAGCCTGGCCATGGTGGCCCTGGCCGACCTGTACGTGCGGCTCGTGGCGAGCGGCGTGTTCACCGACCCCAAGATCTTCTGAGCGGTCCGGTGCCTGCCGACACGAGTCACGACCACGAGAGCCACGACTACGACGTCGTCGTCATCGGCGCGGGCGGGGCGGGGCTCCGGGCCGCCATCGAGGCGCGCGAGCTCGGCCAGCGCACGGCCCTCGTGTGCAAGTCGCTGCTCGGAAAGGCCCACACCGTCATGGCCGAGGGCGGCGCCGCCGCGGCCATGGGGAACGTGTGGCCCGAGGACAACTGGAAGGTGCACTTCCGCGACACCATGCGGGGCGGGAAGATGCTCAACAACTGGCGCATGGCGCAGTTGCACGCCCTGGAGGCACCCGACCGCATCTACGAGCTCGAGCGGTGGGGGGCGCTGTTCGACCGGACCAAGGACGGTCGCATCCTCCAGCGCGACTTCGGCGGCCACCGCTATGCACGGCTCGCCCACGTGGGAGACCGCACCGGGCTCGAGCTCATCAGGACGTTGCAGCAGCGGGCCATCGGGCTCGACATCGACGTGTTCATGGAGTGCAAGATCCTCCGGCTGCTCAGGGGGCCCGACGGCACCGTGACCACCGCAGTGGGGTACTGGCGCCCGAGCGGTGAGATCGTGAGCTTCACGGGCAAGGCCTTCGTGCTCGCCACGGGCAGCATCGGCAAGTCGTGGCTCTACACGTCGAACTCCTGGGAGTCCACCGGGGACGGGCACGCCATGGCGGCGTGGGCCGGTGCCGACATGATCGACATGGAGTGCGTGCAATTCCATCCCACCGGAATGGTGTGGCCGTTGTCGGTGCGCGGCATCCTCGTGACCGAAGGCGTGCGCGGCGACGGCGGGGTCCTGCGCAACTCGGAAGGCCGGCGCTTCATGTTCGACTACATCCCCCCCATGTTCGCGGCCGAGACGGCGGACACCGAGGAGGAGGGGGACCGCTGGTACGAGGACCACATCAACAACCGACGTCCTCCCGAGCTCCTGCCGCGCGACGAGGTGGCACGCTCGATCAACTCCGAGGTCAAAGCGGGCCGGGGAACGCCCCATGGCGGGGTGTACCTCGACATCGCCACCCGGCGCAGCGCGGAAGAGATCCGTCGCCGGCTGCCCTCGATGTACCACCAGTTCATGGAGCTGGCCGGGGTCGACATCACTGCCCAACCCATGGAAGTGGGCCCCACCTGCCACTACATGATGGGGGGCGTGCGCGTCGACGCCGAGACCGAGCAGACGACGGTGCCGGGCCTGTTCGCGGCCGGCGAGGTGGCCGGCGGCATGCACGGGGCCAACCGGCTCGGGGGGAACTCGCTGTCGGACCTTCTCGTGTTCGGCCGCCGGGCCGGCATCGCGGCGGCCGAGTTCGCCCAGGGACGCGCCACAGCGACCGGTGCGGACGGCGCCGAGGTCGCCGCGGTGGTGACCGAGGCGGAGGCCCCGCTGGGGCGCGACGGCGGCGAGAGCCCCTACGACCTGCAGCACGATCTCCAGGAGATGATGCAGGAGCTGGTGGGGATCATCCGGACCGAGAGCGAGCTGGTGCAGGCCCTCGACGAGCTCGACACACTGAGCGAGCGGGCCGACAAGCTCTCGGTGTCGGGCGGGCGCGCCTACAACCCCGGATGGAACCTCGCCACCGACCTGCCCGCCATGATCACCACCTCCCGGTTGGTGACCAAGGGTGCCCTCGAACGACGAGAGAGCAGAGGCGGCCACACCCGCGAGGACTACCCCTTGCCCGATCCCGAGTTCGGCCAGGTCAACCTGGTGCAACGCATCGATGCGGACGGGTGCTACACGCTCGAGCCCGAGCCGCTGCTCGAGATGCCGGCGGAGCTGAAGGAGCTCTTCGAGGAGGAGCCTCACTGATGGCCGACGTGACGATGCAGGTGTGGCGGGGAGATAAGGAGGGGGGCACGTTCACCGAATACGTCATGCCCGCCGTCGAGGGTGAGGTGGTCCTGGACGTGATCCACCGCATCCAGGCCGGGCCTGCGCCCGACCTTGCGTGCCGGTGGAACTGCAAGGCGGGCAAATGCGGCTCGTGCTCGGCCGAGATCAACGGCCTGCCCAAGCTGATGTGCATGACCCGCATGGACGTGCTGCCCGAGGGCGAGCCCGTGGTGGTGGCGCCCATGCGCACCTTTCCCATCATCCGCGACCTCGTCACCGACGTGTCGTTCAACTACACGATGGCGAGGCAGGTGCCCCCGTTGAAGCCCCGGGAACCGGAGGCCGACGGCACCTACCGCATGCAGCAGATCGACATCGAGCGCGGCCAGGAGTTCCGTAAGTGCATCGAGTGCTTCATGTGCCAAGACGTGTGCCACGTCATCCGGGACCACGAGGACAACAAGGCGTCCTACGCCGGGCCGCGCATGTTCATCCGGTTCATGGAGCTCGAGTCGCATCCTCTTGACACCGACGACCGGCGCGAGCTCCTCCGCCAGCGCATGGGGCTCGGCATGTGCAACATCACCAAGTGCTGTACCGAGGTATGTCCCGAGCACATCAAGATCACCGACAACGCCATCATCCCGTTGAAAGAACGGGTGGTGGATGCGTCGTACGACCCCGTGGCGTGGCTGGGGCGCAAGATCCTCAAACGGACGAAGCGCTCCGCGCTGGAAGCCGCGCTCGACTCGCCCGGTCAGTACGCGCCGACACGCCAGGAACAGCCCTCGAACCACCCCGGCGCGGAAAACCACCACTCCTGAGTGACCGGGTGACAGGCACGGCGCGACGGTGACGCGGTTTCTCGGCCCGGAGTGGGTCGACGCCTTCAACGAAGCCCTGGCAGACGTCGTCATCGCGGCCCCGGGGCCGAACGCCGGACTGGCGGTGCGTGACGGGCGGTTCACCATGTGCCAGGTCGTGACCGGGGGGCCCGACGGCGATGTCCAAACAACCCTGCGCGTGGTCGAGGGACGGGTCACCATGACCGCCGGCGCCTCACCGGACGCGGCGGTGACCATCCGCCTGACCTGGGCCGACGCCGTGGCCATGGCGGCCGGGGAGCTCGCCCCCGGTGAGGCCATCGCGGCTGGTCGGGTGCGGGTCCGGGGGGACCTGTCGGTCCTGGCCGAGGCCCAGTCGGTGCTGGGCGAGGTGCAACCGCACCTCCAAACGTTGCGCGACGACACGAGGTACTAACGACCCGACAGGGGTACAGTTCACAGGTGAGGAACGGCCCCCGGAAAGAGGGCCGACGAGGGGAGGTTCCATGACCGTGCCCGGCGTACTGGACGACCAGGCCCTCCGTCGCTACCGCGAGTTGCTCGACGCGGAGGACGCTGCATTCGACGAGTTGGAGCATGCTTATGAAGAGGGTGACCGTGCCCACTTCGAAGCCGACCTCTCGGCCTGGGGTCAGTCCCTGGCACGGAAGCTCGCCTTCCTCCAGCGCATGGGGATCGACATCCCTCAACCGGCGGTGTCCCTCACCGTCTGAGTCACACCGCCGTGCGGCACCACGCATCCGTGCGCGTGGCGGTGAACGGACTTTCGCTCAGCCCAGCAGATCGCGCACCGCGACGCGCTCGGACTCGAGCTCTTCGGTCGTGACGCGGATGCGGTCTTGCGCGAAGTCGCTGTGGTGAAGGCCCTGCACCACGCGCCACGTCGTGCCGTCGGATCGGATCGGGAACCCGAAGACGAGGCCCTCGGGCGCGCCGTACTCGCCGTGTGACACCACCGCCAGGGACACGCAGTCGTCCTTCGCCGTCGGTGTGACGATGCTGCGCACGGAGTCGATGACCGCGCTGGCGGCGGAGGCCGCCGACGAAGCCCCACGCGCTTCGATGATCTGCGCGCCGCGCTGCTGCACGGTCTTGATGAACTCACCCTGCAGCCACGTGCTGTCGTCGATGACGTCGGGAACAGGCTCGGCGTCGATGCGGGCGTTCTCGAAGTCGGGGAACTGGGTGGCGGAGTGGTTGCCCCAGATGGCCACGCCCGTCACCGACGCCACCGCCCCACCCGCCTTGCGGGCCAGGAGGCTCTGAGCCCGGTTCTGGTCGAGGCGGGTCATGGCGAAGAACCGGTCGTCGGGGATCTCGGGTGCGTGGGCCCGGGCGATGAGGCAGTTGGTGTTGCAAGGGTTGCCCACGACCAGCACCCGCACGTCCGACGCGGCGTGGGCCGCGATGGCTTCGCCCTGGGGGCCGAAGATGCCGCCGTTCACGGTCAGCAGGTCGTTGCGCTCCATACCGGCCTTGCGGGGGATCGAGCCGACGAGCAGAGCCCACGACGTCCCGTCGAAGGCGGTCTTGGCGTCGGAGGTCGGCTCGATGCCGGCCAGGAGCGGAAACGCACAGTCGTCGAGCTCCATCACCACGCCCCCCAGCGCGCCCATGGCCGGCTCGATCTCGAGCAGGCGAAGTACGACGGGCTGGTCGGAGCCGAACATCTGGCCCGACGCGATCCGGAACAGCAACGAGTAGCCGATCTGCCCGGCGGCGCCGGTGACGGTGACGTGGACGGGGGTTTTCGACGGGGGCATGGACGCCGAGGCTACCGGCTGTCAGAGGCGGTCGACGATGGCGGCGGCGAACTCCGAGCACTTCACCTCGGTGGCAGCCTCCATCAGGCGGGCGAAGTCGTACGTGACGATCTTGTCGGCGATCGTCGCCTCGAGCGCCCGCACGATGTCGGCGGCGGCTCCGGTCCAGCCGAGATGCTCGAACATGAGCACGCCGGAGAGGATCAACGATCCGGGGTTGACCTTGTCCTGGCCCGCGTACTTGGGGGCGGTGCCGTGTGTCGCCTCGAAGACACCGTGGCCGGTGACGTAGTTGATGTTCCCGCCCGGCGCGATGCCGATCCCACCCACCTGGGCGGCCAACGCGTCCGAGAGGTAGTCACCGTTGAGGTTGGTCGTGGCGATGACGTCGAAGTCCTCGGGGCGCGTCAGCACCTGCTGGAGGGTGATGTCGGCGATGGTGTCCTTGACAAGCACCTTGTCGCCCGGCTTTCCGTCGCAGTCGTCCCAGCCGACGGCGACGTCGGAGAACTCCTCCCGCACGAGCTCGTAGCCCCAGTTGCGGAAGGCTCCCTCGGTGAACTTCTGAATGTTGCCCTTATGGACGAGCGTGACGCTCTTGCGGTCGTGGCTCAGCGCGTACTCGAGAGCGGCGCGCACGAGGCGCTTGGACCCGAACTCGGAGATGGGCTTGATGCCGATCCCCGACTGCGGTCGGATCTCCCACCCGAGCTCGTCACGCAGGAAGGCGGAGAGGCGGTCGGCTTCGGGCGTGCCCGCCTGGACCTCGAGGCCCGCGTAGACGTCCTCGGTGTTCTCCCGGAAGATCACCATGTCGACCTTCTCGGGATGACGCACCGGCGAGGGGACCCCGGTGAACCAGCGCACGGGACGAAGACACACATAGAGGTCGAGGATCTGACGCAGCGCCACGTTGAGAGAGCGGATCCCGCCGCCGATGGGAGTGGTGAGGGGGCCCTTGATGCCGATGAGATGCTCGCGAAACGCCTCGACGGTCTTGTCGGGGAGCCAGTCGCCGGTCTCTTTGAACGCCTTCTCGCCCGCCAGAACCTCCTTCCAGGCGATGGTGCGGCCGTGCTTGGCCGCCGCTGCGTCGAAGACCAGACGCGATGCGGGCCAGATGTCGACGCCGGTCCCGTCACCCTCGATGAAAGGGATGATGGGCTCGTCGGGGACCTGAAGGGTCCCGTCGGGACTCATCGTGATGCGCTGTGCCATGTCCAGCGAGCCTAAGCGTTCGCCGACAGCCCCAGTGCCGCGTAGATCTCACGGGTCGCGTTGGAGCGGTTCAGCGTGTAGAAGTGCAGCCCGGGTGCGCCCGCCTCGAGCAGCTTCTCGCACAACTCCGTCGCCATGCCGATGCCGGCCTGGCGCACCGCCTCGTCTCCGCCTTGCACCGACGCCTCCTCGAGGCGGGCCACGGCCCAGCCCGGGAGCGCCGCTCCCATCTGGGCCATCCGGGGCACCGAGCGCAGCGCGGTCACGGGCATGATCCCGGGCAGCACCGGCGTGTGCACGCCCCGCTGGGCGAGGTCCTGCACCAGGCCGATGTACTCCTCGGCCTCGAAGAAGAATTGCGTGACGCCGAAGTCCGCCCGCCGGAGCTTCTCGGCCAGAAGGTCACGGTCCGATTGCATGTCCGGAGACGACGGGTGGCCGGCCGGATGGGCGGCGACGCCGATCGAGAACCCGCCGATGGACCGGGCCAGCTCGACGAGCTCCACGGCGTGGAGGAGCTCCCCGGGCCCGGCCGAGGGATCCGTCGGGGGGTCGCCCCCCAGGGCCATGAGGTTCTCCACGCCCGCCTTGCGGAACGACACCAGGATCTCGGCGAGCTCCAGACGGGTGTGGGCCACACAGACGAGATGGGCCATGGGGGTGAGCGCCGTGGTCCGCAGCATGCCCGCCACCAAGTCGTGGGTGCGCTGGCGGGACTCCCGACCCCCCCGGTAGGTCACCGACACGAACGAAGGGGCCAGTGGCTCGAGCTCGCGCAGGGTCCGGACCAGCGTGGCCTGCTCGGCGTCGTTCTTGGGGGGGAAGAACTCGAACGAGTAGGTAGCACCTCGCTCGAGCATCTCTGAGATCAAGGCCATGACCAGGTCATTGTAGTGCCAGGCCGGTTCCTAAGCCCTGGCCGGGCCTTCGAGCCCGACCCGTCAGGCGCTGCGCTCGGCGGCCCGCACCGCGTTGCGCAGGAGCATGGCGCGCGTCATTGGGCCCACACCGCCGATCCGGGGCGTGATCCAACCCGCCACCTCGGCCACCGACTCCTCGACGTCGGAGAGCACCTTGCGGCCCTCCCATGTCGTGCCCGCGCCCACGACCGCCGCGCCGGGCTTGACCATGTCGGCTGTCACCAGTCCGGGCGAGCCGGCCGCGGCCACCACGATGTCGGCGCGTCGGACGTGCTCGGCGAGATTGGGCACGCCCGTGTGGACCACCGTGACGGCCGCGTTGCACCCCGGGCGTTTGAGCGCGAGGAGCAGCGCCAGAGGTCTGCCGATCGTGATGCCCCGACCGATGACGACCACGTCCCGGCCCTCGACGGGCACGTCATAGGCGTGGAGGAGCTCCACGATGCCTGCCGGCGTGCACGGCAGGGGCCCCGGGGTTCCCATCACGAGCCGCCCCAGGTTGACAGGGTGCAGACCGTCGACGTCCTTGGCGTCGTCCATGCTCAGCAGCGCGGCCTCCTCGTCGAGGCCCTTGGGCAGGGGCAGCTGGACGAGATAGGCGTGCACGGCGGGATCGGCGTTGAACCGGCGGATGACCGCTTCCAGCTCGTCCTGGCTCGTCTCGGCGGGCAGGTGCTCGTGCACGGATGCGATGCCGACCTCCATGCAGTCGGAGTGCTTCAACGCCACGTAGCGCTCGCTGGGTGTGTCGTCTCCCACCAGGATGGTTCCCAGCCCGGGTCGGATGCCCTCGGCCTTCAGCCGCGCCACCCGGTCGGTGATCTCGGCCCGCACCCGTGCCGCCACGGCTTCGCCGTCGAGGATCCGAGCCGTCATCGACAACTCCTCAATGCCGGAAGTGGCGTTCGCCCGTGAGCACCATGGCGATGCCGTGCTCGTCTGCGGCGGCCACCAGCTCGCCGTCTTTGACCGATCCGCCCGGCTGGACCACGGCTGCCACCCCGGCCGCGGCGAGGACGTCGAGCCCGTCGCGGAACGGGAAGAAGGCGTCGCTGGCGGCGGCCCCGCCCCGGGCCCGTTCCCCCGCCTTGCCCACGGCGATCTGGGCGGCTTCCACGCGACTCTGTTGCCCGGCGCCGACCCCGAGGGCCTGCCCGCCCGTCGCCACGACGATGGCATTGGAAGAGGTGCGGGCACACACCCGCCATGCCAGCTCGATGTCGCGCCACTGGTCGTCGGTGGGGGCCGCCTTGGTGGGCACCTGCCAGTCCGAGCGTGTCGTGGCCAGATGGTCGGCGTCCTGGACGAGGAATCCCCCGCCCAGGCTGCGCAGCTCGAGCACCGCGGCGGTGTGGGGTGGGGCCTCGAGGAGCCGCGTGGCCTTGCGCCGGGCGGTCAGAGCCTCGAGCGCGGCGGGGTCGAACGAGGGTGCCACGACGACGTCGGCCTGGGGGCCCTCGGCCACCGCCCGGGCCACTTCCACCGTGCACGGACCACCCAGGGCCACGACACCACCGAAGGCCGAGACCGGGTCGCACTCGAGGGCGCGGCGGTAGGCGTCGGCGAGCGTCGGAGCGAGGGCGGCGCCACACGGGTTGGCGTGCTTGATGATGGCCACCGCCACCTCTCGACCCGAGCCGAGCTCGGTCACGAGGCGCCAGGCCGCGTCGGTGTCGAACAGGTTCAGGTACGACAGGGCCGTGCCGCCGTGCTGCACCACGCCGTCCCACCACGTCGGCCGGCTCCGGTCGCGGTAGCGGGCGCCGCGCTGGTGGGGGTTCTCGCCGTAGCGAAGCTCCTGGGCGCGCTCGAGCGCCACGTGCAACGTGGGCGGAAGGAGCTCGGGCGTCCCACCCGCCCCGCCGGCGTCGAACCACTGCACGATGGCGGCGTCGTAGGCGGCGGTGTGCGCGAAGGCGGCCCGGGCCAGGCGCCGGCGCGTGTCGCTCGACAGTGCACCCGACGATCGCAGCTCCTCGAGGACGACCGGGTAGTCGGCGGGGTCGACGACCACGCCGACGTGCGCGTGGTTCTTGGCGGCGGCGCGCACCATGGTGGGACCGCCGACGTCGATCAGCTCGATGGAAGGGTCCGACGAGAACGGATAGAGGTTGCACACCACCAGGTCGATGGGCTCGACGGATTGGGCTTCGAGGTCGGCGACATGCGTCGGGTCCGAGCGGTCGGCCAGGATGCCGCCGTGCACCTTGGGGTGCAGCGTCTTCACGCGGCCCCCGAGCATCTCCGGCGCACCGGTGACCTGCGCCACCTCGGTCACCGCGATGCCGGCGTCGGCGAGCTCGGCCGAGGTCTTCCCGCTGGCGATGAGCTCCCACCCGAGGTCGACGAGCCCCCCCGCCAGGTCGACGAGGCCCGTCTTGTCGTACACCGAAAGCAGTGCCCTCATCGTCGTGCCTCTCGTTCTGTCGGGCCCGCCGCCGCGCCCTCGAGTTCGTCGATCATCTTCTTCACCGTCGCAGGGTAGAGCCGGCGCTCGACCTGCTTGATCCGTTCGTGCAGGGTCTGCACCGTGTCACCGGCGAGAACGGGGACCTCCTCCTGCGCGAGCACGGGACCGCGGTCGGTCTCGACGGTGGCGAGATGCACCGTGCACCCCGTGGCCCCTACTCCGGCCGCGAGGGCGTCCTCCACGGAGTGCCATCCCGGGAAGGCGGGGAGGAGGGCGGGATGGGTGTTGAGGATCCGACCGGGGAAGGCGTCGAACATCGGCCGGGCCAGCACCGTGCCGAAGCCCGCCATGGCGATGAGGTCGACGTCGTGCGCGGCCAACACCTCGGTCACGCGGCGCGTGAAGCCCCAACGGTCGAAGGCGCCGCCGAAACCGCCGTAGGCCTGGCGGTCGACGAGCTCGGCGTCGACACCCGCCCCCGTCGCCACCTCGAGGGCGCGACAGGGTCGGTCCGCGAGCACAAGCGCGACCGGGACGCCGTCGCCGAGCATGGCGTCGAGGATGCTCCCCGTACCCGAGACGAGCACCGCCACACGCACGATGGCCACGCTACCAGCGGTGCCCGTGGGCCCCTCTCGCTTGACGTCCGATCGTCTACAGGGAATCAGTCGAGGGCCTTGACGATCTCCACCATGCGCTCGCCGGCTTCGGTCGGGTTCAGCGCCACGGTGGCACCGGCGTCGGCCAGCGCGGCCATCTTGGCCTGGGCCGTGCCCTGGGAGCCCGAGATGATGGCTCCGGCGTGGCCCATCTTGCGACCCGGTGGCGCGGTGACCCCGGCGATGTAACAGACGACGGGCTTGGACATGTTGTCCTTGATGAATTGCGCCGCCTCTTCTTCGGCCGAGCCGCCGATCTCCCCGATCATCATGACGGCCCGGGTGTCGGGGTCCTGCTCGAAGGCGGCGAGGCAGTCGATGAAGCTCGTGCCGGGCACGGGGTCACCGCCGATCCCGACGCACGTGGTCTGGCCCACCTTCTGCTGGGACAGCTCGTGCAGCGCCTGGTAGGTGAGGGTCCCCGAACGGCTCACGATGCCGACGGGCCCGCCGGGGAGGGCGATGTCACCCGAGGTGATGCCGATGTTGCACTTTCCCGGGGAGATGACACCGGGGCAGTTGGGACCGAGCAGGCGCACCCCAGGGTGCTCCCGACGCAGGATGTTGAAGAACAGCGCCTCGTCCTGGGCGGGGATGCCCTCGGTGATGCACACGATGAAGCTGACGCCGGCCTCGGCCGCCTCCAGGATGGCGGCCGACGCACCCTTGGGCGGCACGACGACGAACGAGGCGTCGGCCCCCGTGGCGCGCACGGCGTCCCCCACGCTGTCGTAGACGGGGACACCCTCCACGTCGGTGCCGCCCTTGCCCGGCGTCACACCCGCCACCACCTGGGTGCCGTAGTGCGGTTGCGCAGGCCGTGGAACCGACCCTGGCTCCCGGTCAAGCCCTGCACGATCACCTTGGTGTTCTCGTCGACGAAGATGCTCACTTGTCTCCTCCCGCCAGCGCCACGGCGCGCCGAGCGGCGCCCAGCATGGTCTCGTCCACGACCAGACGATCCGAGATGTGGGGGGCGAGGATGGCGTGGCCGGCCTCGGCGTTGGTGCCGTCGAGGCGCAACACGATGGGCGACTTGAGATCGACGCGGCCCATGGCCTCGACGATCCCGTTGGCCACCTCGTCGCACCGGGTGATGCCCCCGAAGATGTTCACGAAGATCGACCGCACGGCCTCATCGGTGTTGATGACCTCGAGGGCCGCCGCCATGACGTCGGCATTGGCGCCGCCGCCGATGTCGAGGAAGTTGGCGGCGGTGCCACCGGCCTGGGTGACGACGTCCAGGGTGCTCATCGCCAGCCCCGCACCGTTGGCGATGATCCCGACCGACCCCGACAGGCCGATGTAGTTGAGGCCCTTCTCCTTGGCGAGCAGCTCACGCTCGTCGGTGGTGTCGGTCCCCGCGAACTCCTCCCACTCGGGATGGCGGAAGGCGGCGTTGTCGTCCAGCGTGACCTTGGCATCGAGCGCGTGAACGCGCCCGTCGGTCGTGAGGATGAGCGGGTTGATCTCGGCCAGGTCGCAGTCGCCTTCGACGTAGCACCGGTACAAGGCCACGAGGAGCTCGGCGGCCGGTGCTCTGGCTTCGACGTCCAGCCCCGCCTCGGCCACGAGGCCGGCCGCCGCGTCGACGGAAAGGCCGTCCACCGGGTCGACGTGCAGCTTGGCGATGGCGGTCGGATCGGTGTCGGCGACCTCCTCGATCTCCACTCCCCCCTTGGCCGACACCATGCAGAGGTGGAGTTTGGCGGCGCGGTCGAGGGTGAAGCTCGCGTAGTACTCGCGGGCGATGTCGGACGCGTGCTCGACCCACAAGCGCTGCACCACGTGACCGTGGATGTCCATCCCGAGGATGGCTGTCGCGTGTGTCCGCACCTCGTCGGGGCCGTTGGCGAGCTTGATCCCCCCCGCCTTGCCGCGGCCCCCCACCTTCACCTGGGCCTTCACCACGACCGGGTACCCGGCCGCGTCGGCCTGCACCACGGCCTCGTCCACGGTGTCGGCCACGCCGCCCGCCGAGGTGGGGATGCCGTAGCGGGCGAAATACTGCTTGCCCTGGTACTCGTAGAGATCCACCGCTGCTCCTGCTCCTCTCCGCCGCCTTCGTGGCTGGCGCCCGTTCTCTGCCTCACTGCTTCATCGGTGTTCATCGGTGTTCTTCGGCGTTCGTCGCTGGTGATCGGTGGTCCACCGGTGAAGCGATCACGGTGAGCCGATCCGACCCCGACCGACGGTGGGTCAGCCTCCGGCCGTGGCCTCCTCGCGCCCGTCGAGGGCGTCGGCCAGCCAGTGCACCATGGTGTCGAGCGACGCCCCGGGGGTGAAGACGGCGGCGACGCCCAGGTCCTTGAGCGCCGGAATGTCGCCCTCGGGGATGATCCCGCCCACGATCACGAGCACGTCGTCGAGGCCCTGCTCACGGAGCCCGTCGATGACCCGGGGGACGAGCGTGAGATGGGCGCCCGACAACAGCGACAGTCCCACCGCGTCGGCGTCCTCCTGGACCACGGCCTGGACCACTTGCTCGGGGGTCTGGTGCAGGCCGGTGTAGATCACCTCGAACCCGGCGTCTCGAAAGGCGCGGGCGATGACCTTGGCACCTCGGTCGTGGCCATCGAGCCCGGGTTTGGCCACCACGACCCGGTAAGGACGCTTCATAGCGCACCGAGTGTAGGCACCTCCGCCTGAGAGGGCGCCAGACGGCCCCGTGACGACAGAGGATAAGGCGGAGGCGCATGGTAGCGTCGGGTTGGGCCACAAGCGGGTGGCAGCCCGTGCGCTGTCGGCCCGTTGGCCCGACAACTATGGTCCGCGCCGTCACCAGCCAGCGGGAAGGACAGCCCGACCCGTCCGGTCCCAGGGCGGCATCCTCGACGCAGTTGTCGGGGTTGCTGCGCATCGCCAGGCCGCGCCACTGGGTGAAGAACCTTCTCGTCTTCGCCGCTCCCGCCGCCGCCGGAGTCCTCTCCCATGGCTCGGTGGCCGCCCACGCCGCAGGGGCCTTCGGGGTCTTCTCCCTCGCCGCATCGGGAACGTACTTCGTCAACGACACCCTCGACGCCGAGGCCGACCGGCATCACCCCGTGAAACGGCTCCGGCCCGTGGCCGCCGGCGTCGTGCCCGGTCGGCTCGCCGCTTTCGTGGGAGTGGTCCTCATGGCCCTGGCCATCGGGCTGGCCTGGTGGCTGGCCGGGAGCCACCTCGCTCTGGTCATCGCCGTCTACGTGGCCGTGACCACCGCGTACTCGCTTCGGCTCAAGCACGAGCCTGTGGTGGACCTGGCCTGTGTGTCGGCGGGGTTCGTGCTGCGGGCCATCGCCGGGGGGGTCGCCACCGGCGTCCCCTTGTCGGACTGGTTCATCATCGTGTCGTCGTTCGGGTCGTTGCTGATCGTGACGGGCAAGCGCAGCGCCGAACACGGCGAGCTCGGCGAGGGGCGCGGCGCGCACCGTGCCACGCTCGATGCCTACCCCGAAGCGTTTCTGCGTTCCGTGCGCCTGCTGGCCGCCGCGGTGACCGTGAGCGCGTACTGCCTGTGGGCCTTCGAACGCTCGGCCCAGGTCGGCCGCGGCCACCACCCCATCTGGTTCGAGCTGTCGATCGTCCCGTTCGTCATCGCCATCTTGCACGTCGAGCTTCGTTTTGCGAGCGGCCAGGGCGGTGCCCCCGAGGAGATGGCCCTCCAGGACCGCATGCTGCAAGTGCTCGGCATCGTCTGGGTGGCACTCGTGGCGGTCGGCATCTACTCGTGACGACCGAGGCGACGACGCCCGGCGGCGTCCCCAGCACCCGCCGTCCTCTGACGGGGTGGGGCCGTACCGCGGCGAGCGCGTGCGACGTCGTGCCGGTCCGCACCGGCGAGGACGTCGACCGGGTCTTGGCGGCTGCCGCCGGAGCGGGGCGCAGCGTTGTCGCCAGAGGGCTGGCGCGCTCCTACGGCGACGCCGCGCAGTGCGCGGGGGGAATCGTCATCGACACCACGGGGCTCGACACCGTGCTCGAAGCCGATCTCGACGCCGGGCTCCTCCGGGTCGGAGGGGGGACGAGCCTCGACGCCCTCATGCGCGCCTTCGTGCCACGGGGCTGGTTCGTGCCGGTGAGCCCGGGGACCCGCTACGTCACGGTGGGGGGCGCCATCGCGGCGGACATCCACGGCAAGAACCACCACCGGGACGGCTCGTTCTGCTCCTACGTCACGCGCCTGTCACTGGCCACGCCTTCGGGGCGCGTCGAGGTCTCTCCCGAAAGCGACCCGGACCTGTTCTGGGCCACCGCCGGGGGGATGGGCCTGACCGGGATCGTCGTCGACGCCACACTCAGGATGCTCCCGGTGGAAACCGCCACGATGCGGGTGGACACCGAGCGGGCGCGGAATTTCGACGACTGCATCGCCCGCATGACCGATCACGACGACGAGTACCGATACTCGGTGGCCTGGATCGACTGCCTGACCCGGGGGCCCAGGATGGGTCGGGCCGTGATCACCCGGAGCGACCACGCCCGACTCGAGGAGCTCCCCGAGGCTCGACGCGACGACGCCCTTCGCTTCGACCCCGCCGTGCGCGCCCAGGTGCCGGTGACCCCGCCCTCAGGCTTGTTCAACCCCGTGACCGTCGCTGCCTTCAACGAGCTGTGGTTCCACAAGGCTCCCCGGGCCCGCCGGGGCGAGCTGCAATCGATCTCGACCTACTTCCACCCGCTCGACGGGGTGGGGGCATGGAACCGCATGTACGGGCCGCGGGGGTTCGTCCAGTACCAGTTCGTCGTCCCCTTCGGCGCCGAAGACGCCTTGCGCGGCGTGCTCACTCGATTGAGCGAAGGGCGCATGGCGTCGTTCCTGGCGGTGCTGAAACGATTCGGCCCCGCCGACCCCGGACCGCTCTCGTTCCCGAGCTCGGGGTGGACCCTCGCCGTCGACCTTCCCGTTGGTCGCGCCGCGCTGGGCCCGTTGCTCGACGCCCTCGACGAGGCCGTCGCCGGAGCGGGTGGGCGCGTCTATCTCGCCAAGGACTCTCGCCTCCGTCCTGACGTGCTCGAGACCATGTACCCGCGTCTGTCGGAGTGGCGCGCCACGCGGGACCGGGTCGACCCCAACGGCACGCTCGTCTCGGACCTGTCCCGGCGTCTCGGTCTGGCGTCGTCGCCCCGGCCGCGCCGGGCGGCCCGAAAGAGCCGGGTCGTCCGGACCACGGCCAAGGCCAAGGAGGGCGCGACCGGATGAGCACGACCAGATGAGCGGGCCCCGATGAACGACGCCATGGGGATGCCACAGACGGCGGCGGTGGTGGGCGGGACGTCGGACATCGCTCGAGCCGTGCTGCGCGCTCTGGTGGCGCGCCGTCTGCGTCGCATCGTGCTCGTGGGTCGCGACGAGATCGGCCTGGCGGCCGCCGCCAAAGAGCTCCAGACCCTCGGCACCCTCGAGGTCGACACCATGACGCTCGATGTCACCGACGTGGCCCGGGTCCCCGTCGTCGTCGCCGATGCCTCGACGCGGTTGGGCCAGGTGGACCTGGTGCTCGTGGCCGCCGGGGTGCTCGGCGACCAGGCGAGCGACGAGGCCGATCCCGAGGCCGTCGCCCGGGTGCTCGGCGCCAACTCGACGGGGCCGGCCGCGGTCATGACGGCGTTCGCGTCGGTCCTGCGCAACCAGGGCCACGGCCGCTTGGTGGTGCTGTCGTCGGTCGCGGGCGTGCGCGTGCGCAGGGCGAACTACGTCTACGGGGCCTCCAAAGCCGGGCTCGACGCGTTCGCACAGGGAATGGCCGAGGCCCTGCGGGGATCGGGCGCGTCGCTCATGATCGTCCGCCCCGGTTGGGTGGCCACCCGGATGACCGAAGGGCGCGACCCCGCCCCCTTCGCCACCACGCCCGACGCGGTGGCCGCCGACGTGGTGGCCGGGCTGGAGCGTTCGGCCTCCGTCGTGTGGTCACCGGGGCCGCTGCGGCTCGTGTTCGCGGTCATGAAACTGCTGCCGGCCGCGCTGTGGCGTCGTCTGCCGGGCTGAGCCGACCGTCGCCACAGCTCAGGAGCGACGTCGGGCGCTGATGTTGAGCCGTACGTAGTCGATGACGGGCTCGGGCATGGCTGCTGCCACCTGGCGGAGGAACCGGGCCCTCTCGCTCGGCGACATCCCTGTCACGTGCGTCCGGAGGCACACCGTCTCGAGATAGGTCTCGAGCTCCTCGCCTTCCTCGAGGCGCGTCGGCTCGGGATGGGTCCACACCTCGACGTCGTCGAAGCCCGCCGCCTCCAGCCGGGCCCGGGTCTCCTCCGGCGTCGCGTAGAGCCATTGGCCCGAACGTTGGGTCCCGGTCGAGCGCACGGCCGCGATCAGGCCGGCGATGTTGCCGGCGGCTCCGCACTGGGCCGCGAGCACCGCACCCGGGCGCATCACCGCGGCCAGATTGGCGAAGAGCCGGTCATGGTCGAGAACCCAGTGGAAGGTGGCGGTCGACAGCACGGCGTCGACCGGTGTGTCGTCCCCGAGTCCGGCTGGCGACAGCTCGAGCAGGTCGGCTTCGACGAAACGCACCCTCCCCGAAAAGCGCGTCAGGCGCCGGCGCGCCTCGGCGAGCATCGAGGGTGCCGCGTCGAGCGCGACGACGCTACCCGTCGGCAGGCGCTCCAAGAGCATCTCGGTGACGCGGCCGCTTCCCGCCCCGGCGTCGAGGACGGTCTCGTCCCCGCGCAGGTCCAGGCGGGCGAGCACCGCGGCGCCCCAGCGCGTCATGGGGTCCGAGATGCGGTCGTAGGTCGCCGCGTCCCAGTCGCCCCGGCCCGCCGCAGGGCTCTCCGAGGACTGCTGGCGCCGCGCCGTCACGCCCGCGGGGTGGTCCCGTTACGCCACTCGGCCATCTTGGGCAGCCGGCTCTTGCGTCCGGGGGGACCGGCCGAGCTCGGCGCCGGTCGGCGGACCGGTGCGGTCGAACGGGGCGGATCCGGGGCAACAAGCTCGGAGTCCCCCCACGGGTCGGGATCGTGGAAGTCCTGCGCGAAGTCACCGGCGGCCGATTCGTCGACCCCCTCCCACTGCTCTGTGGCGGCTCCCGCCATGCCGGCACGGCGGCGCGACCACGACGTGGCGCGCAGCGGGTCAGGGCGCTTGTTCCACGACGAGCCCACATCGCGCACCAGGTCGCCGGGCAGCTCGGACAAGAACCGGCTGGGGATGGCGTGGCTCGTCGATCCCCACAGCGTCCGGCGCCAGGCGTGGGTCAGGTAGAGCTGTCTGCGGGCACGGGTGATGCCGACATAGCAGAGCCGACGTTCTTCCTCGAGCTGGAGGGGATCCTCGAGGGCGCGCAGATGCGGGAAGACACCGTCCTCGAGCCCCACCAGGAACACAGCGGGGAACTCCAGGCCTTTGGCGGTGTGCAGGGTCATGAGCGACACACGTCGGTCAGCGGCGTCGAGCTCGTCACTGTCTGCCACCAGGGCCACGGACTCCAAGAACTCGTCGAGGCTGTCGTACTCCTCGGCCGCCCCGGCGAGCTCGGCGATGTTCTCCATCCGGCCGTGCGCTTCGATGGTGTCCTCCGCCTCGAGAGCGGCGCGATACCCCGTTCGTTCGGCGACGGTCTCCACGATGACACCGGGCCCGGCCCCGCGCTCGACCATCTGTCGCAGTTCGCCGAGCAGTGCCGCCAGATCCCCAGCTCCCTTGACGGCCTTGCCGGTGACACCCGCCTCGGCCACGTGCTCGAGCGCGTCCACGAACGAGCATTGGTTGTCTCGTGCCCACTGGGCCAGGCGATCCACCGACGCCTCCCCCACGCCGCGACGCGGCACGTTCACGATGCGCCGGGCCGAGACCTCGTCGGAAGGGTTGCCGAGCAGGCGGACGTAGGCGAGAAGGTCCTTCACCTCGCGCCGGTCGTAGAACCGGGTGCCGCCCACCACCTTGTAGGAGATCGCGGCCCGCACGAGCTCTTCCTCCAACGCCCGACTCTGCGCGTTGGTGCGGTAGAACACAGCGACGTCGCCGTAGTCGATGCCCTCGAACTCCCGCAGCCGGCCGATCTCGGTGGCGACCCAGGCCGCCTCGTCGTATTCGTCCTCGGCCCGGTAGCGGACGATCGGCCCACCGGCCTCGCCCTCGGTCCACAGCTCCTTGGGCACGCGGGTGACATTGTTGGCGATGACGGCGTTGGCGGCGTCGAGGATCGTCTTCGTCGAGCGGTAGTTCTGCTCGAGGGGGATCACCGCCGCGTCGGGGAACGCCTCTTCGAATTCGAAGATGTTGCGTATGTCGGCGCCGCGCCAACCGAAGATCGACTGGTCGCTGTCTCCCACCACACACACGCTGTGATGCTCTGCCGCCAGCATGAGCACGATCTCGTTCTGGGCGCGATTGGTGTCCTGGAACTCATCGACGAGAATGTGCTTGAAGCGCGTCCGGTACCCGTCGAGGACATCGGGGGCGCTCTGGAACAGCCTCACGGTGAGCAGCAACAGATCGTCGAAGTCCATGGCCGACGCGGCGAACAGTCGCCGCTCGTATTCCTGATACACCTCCGCTATGCGACGCTCGAAGACCGAGCGCGCCTCCTGCGCGAACGCGCCGGCCCCGGCGAGCTCGGCCTTGGCCCCGGAGATGGCGGCCTGCACGCCTCGCGCCGGGAGCTTCTTGGCATCGATGTTCAGGTCACGCAGGATGTGCTCGACGAGGCGTCGGGAGTCGGCGTCGTCGTAGATCGTGAAGGACTTGCGATAGCCGAGCCGGTCGGCGTGGGCGCGCAGCATGCGCACACAGGCGGCGTGGAAGGTCGAGACCCACATGCGTTGCGCAACCGGCCCGATCAGGCCGGCCAGGCGCTCGCGCATCTCGTCGGCGGCCTTGTTGGTGAAGGTGATGGCGAGGATCTCCCACGGCGTCGCGTCGCCGGTGGCGATGAGATGGGCGATGCGGTGGGTGAGCACCCGGGTCTTGCCCGATCCCGCCCCCGCCACCACCAGCAACGGGCTGCCCCGGTGGGTGACGGCGCGGCGCTGGGGGTCGTTGAGACCCTCCAACAATTCATCGGGCTTGGGAAGGGAATCGGTCCAGCTCGGGCGTCGGGCCGGAGGGGCCGGGGAGTCGGCGCCGGGTGGCCCGGACGTGTAGTCCTCGAACTCGTCGACACCGTCGAAGGAACCGAGACCACCGAGACGGGGTAACGGAGCGCCGGACACGCTCACTCCCATTCAATGGTGCCGGGCGGCTTCGACGTGATGTCGAGGGCCACCCGGTTGACGCCGTCCACCTCGTTGATGATGCGGGAGGACAGGCGCTCGAGCAGTTCGTAGGGCAGTCGGGCCCAATCGGCGGTCATGGCGTCGTCGGAGGTGACGGCGCGGATGACGATGGGATAGGCGTAGGTCCGCTCGTCCCCCATGACCCCGACGGTGCGGACCGCAGGGAGCACCGCGAAGCTCTGCCACAACTGACGGTAGAGCCCGGCGCGGCGGATCTCGTCGGTGACGATGGCGTCGGCGGCGCGCAGGATGTCGGCGCGCTCGGGTGTGACCTCCCCGATGATCCGCACCGCCAGCCCGGGCCCGGGGAACGGTTGGCGCCAGACGATCTCCTCGGGCAACCCGAGCTCTTCCCCCACGGCCCGCACCTCGTCCTTGAACAGCGGACGCAACGGCTCCACCAGTGCGAACGCCATGTCCTCGGGGAGACCCCCCACGTTGTGATGGGACTTGATGGTGGCCGCATCGCGTGTGCCCGACTCGATGATGTCGGGGTACAGCGTGCCCTGCACGAGAAAGCGGGCGTCTTCGACGTCGGTCGCCACCTCTTCGAAGACCCGGATGAACGTCTCGCCGATGGCCTTGCGCTTGGCCTCGGGATCGGTGACACCGGCGAGCACTCCGAAGAACCGGTCGGCGGCTTTGACGTGGATGAGGTCCATGTGGAACTGGCTCCGAAACGTCTCCTCCACCTGGTCGGCCTCGCCGGTGCGCATGAGGCCCGTGTCGACGAACACACAGGTGAGCTGGTTGCCGATGGCCCGGTGGACGAGGGCGGCCGCCACCGCCGAGTCGACGCCGCCCGACAAGGCGCACAGGACGCGGGCGTCGGAGACCTGGGCCCGCACCGCCTGGACCGCCGACTCGATGATGTTGGTGTGGGTCCACAGAGGACGTGCGCCGCACACGTCGAACAGGAAGCGCTCCAAGAGCTCCTGTCCACGCTCGGTGTGGACGACCTCGGGATGGAATTGCACCCCGTAGATCTGCCGGTGCGCGTCGCTCAGCACCGCCACGGGTGCTTCGGGTGTCGATGCGTTGGCCACGAAGCCGGCGGGGACCTCGGTGATCGAGTCGGCGTGGCTCATCCAGACGTCGGCGATGCCCTGAGGCGGCCAGTCCGCGAACAGCGGTGATGTGGCGGTCCGGGTGAGGGCGGTGCGTCCGTACTCGCCCCGACCGGTGCGTGACACGGTGCCGCCGAGCTGCTGCGTGAGCAGTTGGGCGCCGTAACAGATCCCGAGGATGGGGACCCCGGACTCGTACACGGCGGGATCGACGGCGGGCGCCCAGTCTGCGTAGACGGACTTGGGGCCCCCCGACAGGATGATCCCCTTGGGGCGCCGGGCCAACAGCTCGGACGCCGGGGTGTCGAAACGTACGATCTCCGAGTAGACACGTGCTTCGCGCACCCGGCGGGCGATCAGCTGGGCATACTGCGCGCCGAAGTCGACGACGAGAACGGTGTCCGGGGCGTCAGCCACTACGAAGGTGATGTCGGGTGTGGAGGGAGGGGGACCGGCTCTCGCTCAGTGCCCCATCCCCACTCCCTGGGAGCGTTGCAGTGCCTTGCCCTCGGTCTGCAACGCGGGGGCCACCATGACCTCGGCCTTCTGGAACTCCTTGACCGTCTCGTAACCGCACGTGGCCATGGCGGTACGCAGGGCACCGAAGAGGTTCATGCGCCCATCGTTCTCGTGGGCGGGACCGAGGAGGATCTCGGTCAGCGTCCCGCGCACGGTGGTACGCACGCGCGCGCCCCGGGGGAGGGTGGGATGGAACGTCGCCATGCCCCAGTGAACCCCACGTGACGGTGCTTCCTCGGCCGACGACAGCGGCGAGCCGAGCATCACTGCGTCGGCTCCGCACGCGATGGCCTTGGCGATGTCACCACCGCGACTCATGCCGCCGTCGGCGATGACGTGGACATAGACGCCGGTCTCGTCGAGGTGTCGCATGCGGGCGCCGGCCACGTCTGCGATCGCGGTGGCCTGGGGTACACCCAGTCCGAGGACACCCCGGGTGGTGCAGGCGTTGCCCGGGCCCACGCCGACGAGCACACCCACCGCACCTGTCCGCATGAGGTGGAGGGCGGCCTGGTACGAGGCGCAGCCACCCACGATCACGGGCAGGTCGAAGGCGCGGATGAACTTCTTCAGGTTGAGCGGCTCGACCGTCTTCGAGACATGCTCGGCCGACACGACGGTGCCCTGGATGACGAGCATGTCGAGCTCCCCGGCCAGGATCGCCGGCGCCAGCCCCGTGGTGCGCTGGGGCGTGACCGACGCGCACGACACCACGCCGGCCGACTTGATCTCGCGGATCCGCTCGGTGACCAGGTCGGGATCGATGGGCTCGAGGTACATCTGTTGCATCCGGGCCGTCGCCTTATCGTCGTCGAGCCTCGAGATCTCCTCGAGGAGCGGCTCGGGGTCCTCGTAGCGGGTCCACAGCCCTTCGAGGTTGAGCACGGCCAGGCCTCCCAGCCGACCGATCTCGATGGCCGTCTTCGGGCTCACCACCCCGTCCATGGCGGCCGCCATGAGCGGAAGGTCGAAGCGGAAGGCGTCGATCTCCCAGGAGATGTCCACGTCCTCGGGATCCCGTGTCCGGCGACTGGGCACGATGGCGATGTCGTCGAAGCCGTAGGCACGGCGACCCGATTTGTAGATGCCGATCTCGATCTCAGCCACCTGCCGCCTCCTGCACGTCGGTCGTCGCACCCGCCTCGCCCGTGGCGTTCCTCCACGATACCGTCCACCACCCTCGGCCCCGCGCCGGGAACGACGTTGTGTACCCGGTGCGCCGCGGCGGCCGGTAGCGCCACGAACGGCCTGGCGGAGAGCCAGGTGGAGGTCGTCTCGGGAGCGCTCAGACGTCGAGGACGAGGCGCAGCAGCTCGACCAGCATGCGTGCGGTGGCTCCCCACACGGTGTCGTGGGGGAGCTCGAAGAACCACACCGGGAACGAACCGTCCTCGGCCGGGTCCGCCACCGGCATCAGCCGGCCGGGCACGACCCAGCGCTCCTCGCGGAACACGTCGTCGGCGGCCAACTCCGCCAGAGACACGTCGAAGACGTGTTCCACCTCGTGGGGATTGGGCACCAGCCTGGGCGGGCCACGGAGCAGGCCCACGATCGGCGTGATGCTGGCGCTGGAGGAGAAGGTCACGAGCGGGGTGAGGCGCCCCACCACCTCGACCGCCAACGCATCGAGCCCCACCTCCTCGACCGCCTCGCGCAGGGCCCCGGCTTCGGGGGTCTCCCCGGCGTCGAGACGGCCTCCGGGGAAGCTCACCTCACCGGTATGGGTGCGCAGGTGCGCGGCCCGCCGGGTGAGCACCACCCGGGTCTCGCCGTCGCGCTCGAACAGGGCGACCAACACCGCCGAGGGAGCACCGGGGTCGGGAAATCCGTCGAACGTCACGCGCTCGGCCGCTTCGAGCCCCCGGTGGTGTGCCTCGACGACGGCGCGCACCCGGCTGAGCTCGATTCCCCGTCGGCGCTCGGGGCCGAGGCCGGCCCACGGGGCGCGAGCCCCGGCGTACGCCCGGGCCGGGCGGGGGATCACCTGGCGTCCCGACGGGGGAAACACGTCGGCGGAGCTCTGGTCGGGGTCGGCGGCGTCGGCGGTGCCCTGCATCGAGGAGCACGCTACCGGCGCCACTGACGACGAACGGCCGGGCCACGAGGCCCGGCCGTTTCGTCCGAATCGTGCCCGCCCGGTGGGGGTGGGTCCGAAGCTGGCTACATCATCCCCATTCCACCCATGCCGCCCATGCCGCCGCCCATGCCACCCATCGCCGCAGCTGCCGCGGCGGGGTCGCTCTTCTCGGGCTTGTCGGCCACCACGGCTTCGGTGGTGAGCAGGAGCGCGGCCACCGACGCTGCGTTTTGCAACGCGGAGCGGGTGACCTTGGCGGGATCGATGACGCCGGCCTTGACGAGGTCCTCGAAGTTCCCCGTCGACGCGTTGAGGCCGATGGCCCCGGACTCGCTCTCGACCTGGCGAACCACGACCGCGCCCTCGAGCCCGGCGTTGATGGCGATCCACTTGAGCGGCTCGTCGAGCGCGTGCGCCACGATGCGCGCACCGGTCGCCTCGTCGCCGTCGAGGCTCTTGGCGAGCTTCTCGACTGCGGCCCGGCTGCGGATGAGGGCGACTCCGCCCCCGGCCACGATGCCTTCTTCGATGGCGGCACGTGTGGCCGACAGCGCGTCCTCGATGCGGTGCTTCTTCTCCTTGAGCTCCACCTCGGTGGCAGCGCCCACCCGCACGACGGCCACGCCTCCGGCCAGCTTGGCCAGGCGCTCCTGGAGCTTCTCGCGGTCCCAGTCCGAGTCGGTGTCCTCGATCTCACGCTTGATCTGCGCGATCCGGCCCTTCACCTCGTCTTCGGCACCGCCCCCGTCGACGATCGTGGTGTCGTCCTTGGTGACGATCACGCGCCGGGCCCGGCCGAGCAGGTCGATGGTGGCGTTCTCGAGCTTCAGCCCGATCTCCTCGGAGATGACCTGGGCGCCGGTGAGCACGGCCAGGTCCTGGAGCATGGCCTTGCGGCGATCTCCGAACCCGGGCGCCTTCACGGCCAGCGACGTGAACGTTCCCCGGATCTTGTTCACCACCAACGTGGCCAGCGCCTCACCTTCCACGTCCTCGGCGATCAGGAGAAGGGGCTTGCCCGTCTGCATGACCTTCTCGAGCACGGGCACGAGATCGTGCACGGCGCTGATCTTCTGGTTGGCGATCAGGATCAGGGGCTCCTCGAGGATCGCCTCCTGGCGCTCGGGGTCGGTCACGAAGTACGGGGACAGATACCCCTTGTCGAACTGCATGCCCTCGGTGAACTCGAGCTCGAGCCCGAAGGTGTTCGACTCCTCCACCGTGACGGTACCGTCCTTGCCCACCTTGTCGATGGCCTCGGCCAGTACCTCGCCGATCGACGCGTCGGCGGCCGAGATCGATGCAACCTGCGCGATCTCGTGGCGGGAGTCGATCTCCTTGGCCTGCTTCTTGATGGCACCGACCGCAGCCTCGACCGCCTTCTCGATGCCACGCTTCAACGACATGGGGCTGGCCCCGGCCGCCACGTTGCGCAAGCCCTCGTGGATGAGCGCCTGGGCGAGCACCGTGGCGGTGGTGGTGCCGTCACCGGCGACGTCGTTGGTCTTGGTGGCGACCTCCTTCACCAGCTGGGCGCCCATGTTCTCGAACGGGTCCTCCAGCTCCACCTCACGGGCGATGGTGACGCCGTCGTTGGTGATGGTGGGGGCGCCGAACTTCTTGTCGATGACGACGTTGCGACCCTTGGGTCCCAGCGTCACCTTCACCGTGTCGGCGAGCTTGGCGACACCGGCCTCCAGGCCGCGGCGCGCCGCTTCGTCGAACTTCAGGATCTTGGACATCGCCGACCGCCCTACTTCTTGCTGATCTTGGCGAGCACGTCACGGCTGGAGAGGATGAGGAAGTCCTCGCCTTCGAAGGTGATCTCCGTGCCGCCGTACTTCGAGTAGACGACGGTGTCGCCCGCGGCGACGTCGACGGGCACGAGCTCGCCGGTGTTCTCGGCACGACGGCCGGGGCCGACGGCGATCACCTCGCCTTGCTGTGGCTTCTCTTTGGCGGTGTCGGGGATCACGAGCCCGGAGGCGGTGGTCTCTTCAGATTCGCCGGGGCGGACAACGATCCGGTCCTCGAGGGGGTGGAGCTTCATGGCAGGTGAGCCTCCTGTAGGCACTTAGCACTCGAACCTTGCGAGTGCTAACGATAGCGGGCGCCGAGGCGTCGGGCAACCGGGGCCCGGCCGCGGCCGGGATGCCTCAGGCGAGCAGGGGCAGGCGGAGATTGGGGTCGGCGCCGGCGTCGAGCGGGGTGGGCCCCAGGTGCTCGAGCTGCCACCAGCCCGCGGCGGCGATCATCGCCGCGTTGTCCGTGCACGTGGAAAGGCTGGGGAGATAGGCGGGGAGCCCGAGCTCGGCGCATCCCTCGGCGACCGCCCTGCGCAGGGCGCCGTTGGCGGCGACCCCTCCGGCCAGGCACACCCCCCGGGCCCCCACCGAGACCGCGGCCCGGAGGGCCTTGGCGACCAGCACGTCCACCACGGCCTGCTGGAACGACGCCGCCACGTCATGGTCGGACGCGTCGGGTCGGCTCCGCACGGCGCGCACGACCGCGGTCTTGAGCCCGCTGAAGGAGAAGTCGAGCCCCTCGCCGAGCATGGCCCGCGGAAAGGCGAAGGAGGCCGGGTCCCCCGCGCCGGCGGCCCGCTCGATGGCCGGTCCGCCCGGGTACCCGAGACCGAGGAACCGGGCCATCTTGTCGAAGGCTTCGCCCGCCGCGTCGTCGAGGGTCTGGCCCAGGAGCCGGTAGCGGCCCGGGCCCTCCATGGATACGAGGAGGGTATGGCCGCCCGACACGAGGAGCACGGCGACGGGCCATTCGATGCGGGGATGATCGAGGAGCGCCGCGAAGAGGTGGCCCTCGAGGTGGTTGACGCCGACGAAAGGCACGCCCCACGCCAGGGCCAGCGCCTTGGCTTCGCTCACGCCCACGAGCAGCGAGCCGATCAGACCGGGGCCGATGGTCGCCGCCACGGCGTGCAGGTCCTTCCCCCCCACCGCGGCGCGCTCGAGCGCCTCGCCGATGACAGGGGTCAGCAGCTCGAGGTGCGCCCGGCCGGCGAGCTCGGGCACGACCCCGCCGTAGATGGCGTGGAGGTCCACCTGGCTCGACACCACCGACGACAGCACCTGCGTCCCGCCCCGCACCACGGCCGCGGCGGTGTCGTCGCACGACGTCTCGATCCCGAGCACCAGAGCATCGCTGTCGGTCATGTCCCGAGTCCGATGTGTGTCTCGATGTCTGCCAAGCGTTGCGCGTACTCAGCGCTGTCGACGTCACGCGCCCACATGACGATGGCGTCTTCGCCCGATTCGGGGTAGTAGTTACGTCGCACCCCGACGGGCGCGAACCCGAAGCGCTGGTACAGCGTCTGCGCCGACGAGTTCGATTCCCTCACCTCCAGGGTGAGATGACGCACGCCGAGCGCGGGGGCGGCGCGCGCCTGGTCGAGGAGCAGCACGGTGCCGATGCCACGACGGTGCCAAGCGGGGTCCACCGTGAGCGTGGTGATGTGACCGTCCTCCGCCACCACCATGAGCCCGCTGTAGCCGACCACGAGGGGCCCGATGGTGGCCACGGTGTAGCGCCGCGACCGCCGTTGGGCGAGCTCGGACAGAAACACCGTCGACGACCACGGTCGCGGGTAGTTGGCCTCTTCGATCTGGACCACGTTGCGCAGTTGGCGCCGCCGCAGCGGCGTGATCCGTATGGCTCCCACCACACGTTCGGGCGGCGCCTCGGGTGCTTCGTCGTGAGGTACAGGACCGTCGTCGTCCCACGCCGGCGGCATTCAGCGCTCCACACCGGCGCGCGGCGCTCGTTTTTCCCAGTTGATGCGGGTGTCGGCATCACGCAGGTACTGCGGGAGCACGGTGCTCGCGTCGGTGCTCCGGCCCGCCGCCGCTCGGGCGAGCACCAGCGTGGCCAGGACCCCGGGGGGAGGGAAGTCGAGCGCGTCGCCACCGAACACCGCGCTGGGCACGGCGCTCAGTACTTCTCGGTACCGGCGCGCCCCGTTGCCCGCCATGACGAGGGGCCCGCCGAGGACAGCGAGCTCAGCGGCGAGCGCCTCGGGTGTCCTGCGCACCTCCGATTGTTCGCACGACAGGCCTTCGACGGTCGCTCGAAAGCGTGCCGCGAAGACCTCGCCCCGTCGGGCGTCGACAACGGGGACCACGAGCGTGCCCGGCGCCGTGCCCGATGCCGCCACCGCGTGGGCCAGGACCTCGAGGCTGCCCACGGCGACGAGGGGACGCTCCAGCGCGAACGCCAATGCCTTGGCGGTGCCCACGCCGACGCGCAGGCCGGTGAAGAGACCAGGTCCCACGTCCACACCGATGACGTCGAGCGAGGACAGGCCGACCTCGGCTCTCCGGCAGATGAACTCGATGGCGGGAGCGATCGACTCGGCATGGTGCCGGCCCCGCGACACGGTGACGGTGCCGAGCACGCCGGCCTCGTCGGCCAACGCCACCCCCGCCAACTCGGTGGAGGACTCGACGGCGAGCACCATCATGGCGTCGCCCACCCCGAGAGCAGGCGCCCGAGCTCGTCGCGTCGGGGACCCGACGACCCGGCGACGCTGATGGTCACGGACCGCTCGTCTTCGCCGCGTCCTTCGGCGAGGCGCACGGAGATGGCATCGACACCGAGCACCGGTTCGGCCACGTCGCCCCACTCCACGACGGCCACGGCATCGTCCTCGACCAACTCCGCGATGGCGAGGTCCACGACCTCCGCCAGGTTCTCCAGGCGATAGAGATCGGCGTGCAAGAAGGTCCGCACCGTCGGTGTGTTGCCACGGCCGCGCCCGGCGACCGACTCGTCGGGCGTCGGGCACGGATAGGAGCGGACGAGGGTGAACGTCGGGCTCGTGACGTGGTCGGCGACCCCGAGGCCCACCCCGATCCCCTGGGCCAACGTGGTCTTGCCCGCCCCGAGGTCACCGGCCAGGAGCACCACGTCGCCGGGGCGCAGGCCTTTCGCCAGCGCGGCACCCAGAGCACGGGTGTCCTCGGCCGACTCGGTCCGCAGCCGCACCGGAGCGGGGGCCCCGGTGGCTCGGCTCACGGTCGATCGCCGGTCAGGAGGAGCTTGGCCCGGACGAAGTCGGCACGCATCTCCGCCACCACCTCGGCCCCGCCTCGCAACCCGGCGGCGGGGTGGTACGTCGGGACGAGTTGACCACCGCGGAACGGGTAGGCGCGCCCGCGCAGGCGGCGGATGCCCTCGTTGGTGTCGAGAAGGAGTCGGGTGGCGAAGTTCCCGAGCGTGACCACGACCTGCGGGGAAATGAGCTCGATCTGGGTCTCGAGGTAGGGACGGCACGAGGCGATCTCGTCGGGAAGAGGGTCGCGGTTCCCCGGAGGGCGGCATTTCACGACGTTGGCGATGTAGCACTGGCTCCGCTCGAGACCGATCTCCTGGTGCAGGAGCTTGTCGAGCAGCTTTCCGGACCGGCCGACGAACGGCTCTCCGACCAGGTCCTCCTCGCGCCCGGGCCCCTCACCCACGAACATGAGCGAGGCGTCGGGGTCGCCGACGCCGAACACCACCTGGGTCCGGCCCGATGCCAGCGCGCACCGCGTGCAGGCCAGGGCCTCGGTCTGGAGCTCGGCCAAGGTGCCCACCGGCCGCATGGTATCGCCGGCGGCGCCAGGGGCCGCCCACGACATCAGCCGATCTTGACGGCGAACTCCTCGATGAGCCGGGCGAACTCACGGCGACGTTCGATCATGGGCATGTGCCCACACCGGGGCAGCTCCACGAGCTCCGAGTGGGGCAATGCCGCCGCGGTGCGAAGGGCATGACGTGGAGGCGTCAGGCGATCGTTGGAACCGACCACGACGAGCACGGGGAGATCGAGAGACCCGAGCCATTTCGACAGGTCGAAGAGCGCCAGGGCGGGGAGCAGCTCGGCGACGGTACTCGGCGGTGTCGCCAGGTGGAGCCCTTCGACGAAGCGGACCTGGACGGGCGGTGCCTCGGCGCCGAATCCGACCCGGGTCAGCCACCACCGCAGGTCCTGTGATGCCACCGTTCGCACCCCCCACCGGTCCGCCAGTCCCATGGCGCGCGCCGAGACCGGCCCGGCCAGGCGCGCCATGGGTCCGAACCCCGGCACGCGTGCGAAGGGGCCCCCGGTCGTCGACACGAGCGCCATTCCCCCCACCCGGCGGTGCAACGTGTCTGCAGGGGTGTCGTGGGCGAGTTGCAGGGCCACCATCCCGCCCATGGAGTGCCCCACCACGAGCGCGTGCTCGACCTCGAGCGCCTCGAGGACGCTGCGCACGTCCATGGCCATGCGGCGCACGGCGGGAGAGCCCTGTTGGGCGGCCGCCATGCGGACATCGGCGCGCAGCTCGTCCACCACACCGAGGGTATCGACCATGGTGAAGCCCGCTTCTCCGGCGACCGACGAGCCGTGGCCCCGGAGATCCGGAGCGATGACGCGGTGGTGCACGGCGAGGTCGCGCAGTTGGTGTGCCCACAGCGCACTGCTCAACATGAACCCGTGGAGCAGCACCATGGGTGGGCCCTGGCCGCGTTCGACGACGTGGATCCGGCCTCCGTCCTCGGCGTCGATGACGTGCTGCGTGGCGTCGGCCGGGATCGTGAGACCCTCTGCGGCGATGTCGTCGGGGGTCGACCTCGTACGGGCCACGAGGCGGTGCTGTGCCGCCCAACCCGCGGCCAGTGCCGCGCCCGTGCCGGCGGCCACGCCTTTGACGACCCGGCTCCTGTACAACGGTCGCTTGTCGCTCACCGATGATCCTCCCCGTCGACGACCACACGCGGCACACGCGGGCCGATGCCGCAGAACACCTCGTGCGCGATGGTGCCGAGCACCTCAGCCCAGTCCGACGCCGTGAGCGACTCGGCCCCTTGCTGTCCTATGAGCACCACGTCGTCTCCCACCGCCACCTCTGCCTCCGGGCCGCAGTCCACCACGATCTGGTCCATCGTGACCATCCCGGCCAGAGGCCGACGGCGCCCACCCAGCAGGACCGTACCGCCCCGGGTGAAGTAGCGGCGGGGCACGCCGTCCGCGTAGCCGAGCGGCACCGTCGCCACGGTCGACGGGGCGTCCAAGCCGTAGAGGCGGCCGTACGAGGGGCGCTCGTCGGCATCGAGGCGGCGCACCAGCGTCACCTTGGCACGCAGTGTCAACACCGGGCGCAGGCCCCCCGCCCCGGTTTCGGCCATCACCTCGGCGATGACCGCGTCGAGCACAGGAAACGGAGAGACCCCGTACAACGCGATCCCGCACCGCACCATGTCGAGGCGGGATGCGACGTACGCCAGCGCGCCGGCCGAATTGGCGGCGTGGAGCATCGGCGGCGTGTGCCCGGCGCGCGCCAGGAGGCCCCGGCACTCTTCGAGGTTTCGGAGCTGCGCCTCGGTGAAGGACCGGTCCTCGCTGCCGACACCGTCGGCCACGGGGAAGTGCGTCCACAGGGCGGCAAACCGAAGGGACGGCTCGGCGGCCACCGCTCCCACCATCTCGAGCAGCTCGGCGGGCGCGGCGCCGACGCGGTGCATCCCGGTGTCGACCTTCACATGGACATCGGTGACGACGCCGGCGCGCGCCGAGGCCTCCGCCGCGACCCGGATCCCGCGGCGCGAATAGAGCGTCAGGGTGAGTCCATGCCCGACGACGTCCGCCATCGAGGCAGCGGGGGGCTCCGACAGCACGAGCACGGGTGCGTCGATGCCGGCTTCGAGGAGTTGCACACCCTCTTCGGGTGTCGCCACCGCCAACCAGGTGGCGCCGCCCTCGAGCGCGGCTCGGGCGACGGGGACCGCCCCGTGTCCGTACCCGTCGGCTTTGACCACGGCGCACAGGGCGGCGGGCCCGGCGATCCGCTGCAGCAGTGACGCGTTGTGGCGGACGGCGCCGAGGTCGATCTCGGCCCACACCGGGCGCGACCCCAGGCGCGCCGGGGTCACACCGGCCCCGTCCCGAACGTCGGCACGGCTCATCGACGGATGCCCGACAGCCATCTGCCCAGGAGCTCGGCGAGATCGCCCGCGACGAGACCCTCGGGAGGGCCGAGGTCGGCGGCCCGACCGTGGACGTGCGCGGCCAGCGCGGCAGCGTGGTGCGGCTCGACGCCGCGGGCGACGAACGCCCCGATCGCCCCTGACAGCACGTCGCCGGTTCCCGCCGTGGCCAGTCGGGGTGACCCCGCCGTGGCCAACAGCACCGTGCCGGCGGGCGCGACGATCACCGTCGTCGGTCCCTTCAGCAGGACCACGGCGCCACAGCGCTGCGCCAGACCGCTCGCGGCCGCGATCCGATCGCCCCCCGGTGGGGCCCCGGCCAGCCGGGCGAACTCTCCGTCGTGTGGGGTCAGCACCGTCGCCGAGCCGGGGGCGGCGCGCACCACAGCGCCGATCTCGTCGCCCGTGCCCAGCGCGTACAGACCATCGGCGTCCACGACCGTGGGCACGGTGGCCCGGGCGACCACGTCGCGCACATCGGCCACCGTCGTGTCGGCTCGACCGAGCCCGGGACCGACCACCAGGGCCCGGCACCGCTCGGACATGACAAGCGCGTCCGCCGACCATCCGTCCACCGCCAGTGAGGCTCCGACGGCCTCGCTCACGGGGAGGTCGGAGGGGTCTCCCCCCGGGATGCCGAGGCGAACCATGCCCGCGCCGGCGCGGTAGGCGGCTCGTGCGCACAGTCCAGCCGCGCCGGTCATGCCCGGCGATCCCGCCACGACGGCCAACGCCGATTGCCACTTGTACGCGTCACGGGGGCGCGGTGCGAGCAGGCGGGCCACATCCGCGTCCTCGATGACCCACATGGCCGCCCCGCTCACGTCGAGACCGATGTCGGCCACTTCTACGCGACCGGCCAGCAAAGCGCCGTCACCTTGGACGAGGCCGGTCTTGAGCGCCGCGAACGTGACCGTCAGGTCGGCGCGCAGCGGCTCGCCGCACGCCGCGCCGGTGTCGCCGTCCACACCCGAAGGAATGTCGACGGCGAGCACGGGCACACCGGAGGGCACGGCGGGGGCGCGATAGGTGCCGCGGAACCCCGTCCCGTAGGCGGCGTCGATCACGAGGTCGACCGTCCCGACGGGGCCGATGCGTTCGGGGGCATGGTCCGCTTCGACGACAGTGACCCGGGCGCCGCGCCGACGCAGCCGGGTCGCCGCCACCTTCCCGTCCGCCCCGTTGTTGCCTTTTCCGGCTACGACCACGACGTGGCGGCCGTAGGTGCCACCGAGCATCCGAACGGCCCATGTGGCTACGGCCGTCCCGGCCCGCTCGACCAGTGTCTCCTCGGAGACCTGCTTCAGCGCGTGGGCGTCGACGGCGCGCATCTCCTCGACGCGCAGCACGGGCTTCATGGCGCCGCCCCGCCGCGCCGAACCGACGGGCCCTCGGCCACCACGGTGGCGACGGCGATGGTGTCGGTGTGGGTCAGAGACACGTGCCACGTGCGCACACCTCGACCGACGCTCAGCGCCGCGGCGCGCCCCGACAGGGCCAGGCCCGGTGCGCCGTTCTCGGCACGGGTCACTTCCACGTCGCGGAAGCCGGCTGCCCCGACACCGACACCGAGCGCCTTGAGCACCGCCTCTTTGGCGGCGAAACGGACCGCCAAGCGGGGCCCGGGATCACGGCTCCGTTCGGCGTAGGCGCGCTCGGTCTCGGTGAACAGCCTGTGCACGATACCGGGACGGCGCTCGATGACCCGGCGGAAACGCACGACGTCGACAGCGTCGACGCCGATGCCGGCGACGCCCCCCACGCCGAGGTCGTCGCGGGGTGCGGTCACTCCACCGTGACGGTCTTGGCCAGGTTGCGGGGCCGGTCGACGTTGTGACCGTGCAACCGGGCGATGTGGTACGCAAAGAGCTGAAGGGGCACGACGTCGAGCACGGGTGCGAAGAGCGGGTGGGTCTTCGGGACCCACAGGACCTCGTCGGCCTGTGAAGCGGTGTCCTCGTCACCCTCGTTGGCGACCAGGACGACCGTGGCCCCACGGGCGCGCACCTCGGCGATGTTGCCCATCATCTTGTCCCACAGGTGCGTCCGCGTGGCGACACCGACGACGACGGTGCCGGGCTCGATCAAGGCGATGGGGCCGTGCTTGAGCTCACCGGCGGGATAGCCCTCGGCCCGCACGTAGGAGATCTCCTTGAGCTTCAACGCACCTTCGAGCGCCACGGGGAACCCGACGTGGCGTCCCAGGAAGAAGAAGTCGCGGGTGTCGATGAACTTGCTCGCGACCGCGGCCACCTCCGCCTCGCGCTCGGCCGAAAGTGACTGTTGGACGAGCTCGGGCAGCTTGGCCAGATCAGCGAACAGGATGCGCGCGTCGGCAGGCTCGGCGAATCCGCGCAGCTGGGCCAGGTACAGCGCCAGCAGTTCGAGCGCGACCACCTGGGTCAGGTGCGTCTTGGTGGCGGCCACGCCCACTTCGGGGCCGGCGCGCGTGTAGAGGACGCCGTCGGCCTCGCGGGCCATCGACGAGTCCACGACGTTGGAAATGACCATGATCTTGGCGTCCCACTGCCGGGCCTCGCGCATGGCCTGGAGAGTGTCGATCGTCTCGCCCGACTGGCTGACCCCCACCACGAGTGTCCGTTCGTCGAGCACAGGGTCGCGATACCGGAACTCCGACGCGATGTCGATCTCGGTGGGCAGTCGGGCCAGGCGCTCGATGGCGTACTTCGCCACCATGCCGGCGTGGTAGCTCGAACCGCACGCCACCACGAACACCTTGTCGACCTGGCGCAGCTCGTCGTCGGTGATGCGGAACTCGTCGAGCTCGACGGTCCCGTCGGGCTTGAGTCGGCCGAGCAGGGTGTCGGCGATGGCACGGGGCTGCTCGTGGATCTCCTTGCCCATGAAGTCGGGGTAGCCCCCCTTCTCGGCGGCTTCGAGATCCCATTCGACGTGGAGCTCTTTGGGCTCGACCTCCTTGCCCTGCAAGGTGGTGACGAGCATCGAACCGGGACGAAGGACGACGACCTGGTCGTCGTCGAGGACCCAGAACCGTCGCGTGCGACCGAGCAGGGCCGGGATGTCGGAGGCGAGCAGGCCCTCGCCCGAATCGCCTTCGCCCATGCCGATGATCAGCGGCGAGACGCGGCGTCCGGCCACGATGGTGCCGGGCTCGCCGGCGCACATCACCGCGAGGGCGAATGCGCCCCGCACTTCGCGCAGCGTGGCTCGGAGGGCATCGGCGAGCGAGGACCCGCCCGACAGCTCCCGCTCGACCAAGTGGGCGAGGACCTCGGTGTCGGTGTCGGACACGAAGGTGTGCCCCTCGGCGCGCAGCTGCTCGGCCAGCTCCCGCCAGTTCTCGATGATGCCGTTGTGCACGACGGCGACGTTCCCGGTGCAGTCGAGGATGGGATGGGCGTTGGCCTCCGTGGGATGGCCGTGGGTCGCCCAACGGGTGTGGCCGATCCCGGCTGCCACGTCGCCGGGGCCGTCTTCGACGACCTTGCGAAGGTCCTCGAGCGAACGCGTCCCGGCCGCGGCCCGGGCCCGCCACAACACCCCCGCCGACTGCAGGGCGACGCCCGCCGAGTCGTAGCCTCGGTATTCGAGGCGTTCGAGGCCCTGGAGCAGGACACCCAGGACTTCGTCACCTCCGGTGGCTCCGATGATGCCGCACATGGGTTCCCAGGCTACGGGGTCGTCGGCCTCAGGCGGGTACGGCGCGGCTCGAGGGGGGCAGTTCCCCTTACTCAGGCGCCGAGGACCTCACGAGCGCCTGCTCCACGACTACGCACAGGCGCTGCGCAGCGGCGTGCGCCGCCTCCTCGTCCTCGGCCTCCACCATGACCCGGACGAGAGGCTCGGTGCCACTGGCCCGCAGCAACACGCGACCGCGACCTGCGAGCTCCTTCTCCACCGCGGCCACCTCGGCCTGGACCGCCGGCGCGGCGACGGTCTGGTCGGGTTGCGGCGCCACCACGTTGAGCAGGACCTGGGGAAGGCGTTGCATCGAGTCGTGGGCCAATTCCGCCAGCGGCGCACCCGATCGCTTCACGAGGTCGAGCAGCAGCACCCCGGTCAGCACCCCGTCGCCTGTCGTCGCCAGTTCGGGGAACACGATGTGGCCCGACTGCTCGCCGCCCAAACTGAGCCCCTCCGCGTTGAGCGCCTCCAGCACGTACCGGTCGCCGACCTGTGTCTCTCGCACCGTGATGCCCCGCTCGGCCATGGCCAGACGGAAGCCGAGGTTGGTCATGACCGTGACGACGACGGTGTTCCCGGCGAGCTTGCCTCGGCCGGCCAGATCGGTGGCGAACAACGACACCAGCTCGTCCCCCGTCGTCAGGGCCCCGGTGTGGTCCACGGCGAGCAGTCGGTCGGCGTCGCCGTCGAGAGCGAGTCCCAAGTGCGCGCCGGAGGAGACCACTTCGGCCGCCAGTGATTCGGGGTGTGTCGAACCACAGCCGTCATTGATGTTCGAGCCGTCGGGCTCGTGCGCGATGGCGTGCACGTCAGCACCCAGACGCACGAGGACTTGGGGGGCCACCGTGGATGCGGAACCGTTGGCGCAGTCGACCACGACCCGCATGCCCGTGAGGTCGCGCCCTTCGAGCACTGCAACCAGATGGTCGACATAGCCGTGGCGCGCGTCGGGCTCCTCGGACAACCTCCCGACTCCGTGGCCGATGAGGGGGCGCGACGACGGTCCACCCGATGCCAGCACCCGGACGAGCTCCTCCTCGATCGCAGCCTCGGTCAGATCGGGCAGTTTGACGCCCCCGGCGGCGAAGAGCTTGATGCCGTTGTCGGCGAAAGGGTTGTGCGATGCCGAGACGACCGCAGCCGGGTACCCGCGCTCGGCCGACAACCACGCCAACCCCGGGGTGGGAAGCACGCCCACGTCGACGACGTCGGCCCCCTCGCTCGCCATCCCCGCCGACAGTGCCGCTTGGAGTAGAGGACCCGAGCGCCTGGTGTCGCGCCCGACCAGGAAGCACCGGGCGGGCAGGGCGCGGGCCGCGGCCCGCCCCAGGGCCATGACCAGCTCGGCACCCAACTCTGCGTTGGCGACGCCGCGAATACCGTCCGTGCCGAACCGCAGGCCCACGACCGGCTACCGCTTGGAGTACTGGGGTGCCTTGCGCGCCTTTTTGAGGCCGTACTTCTTGCTCTCCTTCTCGCGGGCGTCGCGAGTGAGGAGGCCGGCCTTCTTGAGGATGGCACGCAGCTCGGGGTTGAGCTCGACGAGCGACCGCGTGATCCCGAGGCGCATGGCACCGGCCTGTCCCGACACGCCCCCACCGGCGATGGTGGCATCGATGTCGTAGCCCTCGGTCAGGTTGGTTACCCGGAGCGGCTCGGTCACGACCATGCGATGCGTGGCGGAGCTGAAGTAGTCGTCGAAGGCCCGACGGTTGATGGTGATCTTGCCCTGGCCCGGCCGGATCCTCACGCGTGCCACGGCCGCCTTGCGTCTGCCGGTGTTCTGGCACAGCGGTGTGCCGAGCTTGACCTTTGTCGTCACGTTCTTTGTTCCTGTCTCTCGGACTCGTGGGGCGCGGTGACGACCCGGGGGATCACGACGGTGCCCGGGCGCCGGGCACGTCGAGGGGTTCTGGCTGCTGGGCCTGATGCGGATGCTCGGCACCGGCGTACACCTTCAGCTTGAGCAGCTGCTGGCGACCGAGGCGGGTGCGGGGCAGCATGCCCCGGACGGCGCGCCGTACGACCTCCTCGGGTCGCTCCGACAGCAGCTCGCCGTACTTCTTCTTGGTGAGCCCGCCGGGATACCCGCTGTGGTGGTAGACGAACTTCTTCTCGGACTTGTCCGCCGTGAGCACGATCTTGGCGGCGTTCACGACGACGATGTGGTCACCGGTGTCGATGTGGGGGGCGAAGATCGGCTTGTGCTTGCCGCGCAGACGCGAGGCCACCTCGGTGGCCAGTCGTCCGAGCACCATGCCCTCGGCGTCGATCACGTGCCAGGAGCGGGTGATGTCGTCAGCTTTGGGCGAAAACGTGCGCACGCAGGATCCTCGTCTTGTGTCCCGGGCCTCGACAGGCGTCACGGCACCTCCCGGCTCGGGTGCCGGCCGCCGGGCAACCCGTGTATACGGGCAGCTCCTGCACGAAGCCAGCGGACAACGTTAGGCGCTGGAAGTGCCCCCGGCAAACAGCATCGGGCTTCTCCGGGGCCCGCGCCGCCTCGATTGTCATTCGTCGTAGTCGACGCCGACCAGGCACAACCCCTGGGGCGGGGCGATGACGCCGCCGACCCGGGACCGGTCGCCGCTCTGGAGCAGCCAGTTGACATCAGAGGCCCGTCGGCGCCCCCGGCCGACCTCGACGAGCGTCCCCACCACCGAGCGGACCATCTGGTGGCAGAACGACGTGGCCTCGATGTCGAACCGGAGCAGCCTGGCACCGGGCCCGAATTCGCCCGAACGGAGCGGGACCTCGACGAAGCGGGCGTCGACCACCCGCCGACGGATGGGTGTCCCCGCCGCCGTCCCGGGCACGCGCCGGCAAAAAGCCCTGAAGTCGTGCTCTCCCAACAGGGCGTCGGCGGCGCTCGCCATGGCCCGGAGGTCCAGGGGGCCGGGCACGTGCCACGACAGCGGAGCCAGGAGCGGGTCCCCGGTCTGGTCCTCGAGGATCAGGTACCGGTAACGCCGGGCCCGCGCCGAGCGCCGGGCGTCGAACCCGGGCGGCGCCACCTCGACCGACCGCACCACCACGGAGGGCTTGAGGAGGGTGTTCACCGACCGCAGCAGTCGGGTGCGGTCGGTGTCCTCGCGCACGTCGACGTGGACCACCTGGCCCCTGGCGTGCACCCCGGCATCGGTACGGCCCGCGCACACGAGCTCGACCCGGTGGCCGACGACGACGGCGATGGCGTCGGCGAGGGCCCCCGACACGGTGGGTTGGCCCGGCTGCAGGGCAAAGCCGCGGAAGCCGGCACCGTCGTAGGAGATCGTCAACCGCAGGCGCGTCGTGGTCCCGGGGATCTCGTCTCGCGGTCGGGACCGCTGGGTCGTGACGGCTGCAGCCGGCCCGGTCCCGGTCCCGGTCGAAGCCGAGGAGCCCGGTCCGACCATCGTCGACCCCCCCTCGGCGGCGGCCCCGGGGGCGGCCGTGAGGTCGGGGTCGAACAGGGTCAAACCAGTTCGATGCGCGCCATGGGCGCGCTGTCGCCCTGGCGCGGGCCGAGCTTCAGGATGCGGGTATACCCACCGGGTCGGTCCTCGTAGCGCGGGGCGATCTCCGCGAAGAGCTTGTGCGCCATGTCCTTGTCCCGGATCAGGGCGACCACGTTGCGGTGACGGTGTACCCCGCCCTTCACCGCCGCGGTGATGCATTTCTCTGCCACCGGCCTGAGGGCCTTGGCCTTGGCCTCGGTCGTCACGAGTGACTCCGCCGCGATGAGCGACGCCACCAGGTTGCCGAGCATGGCCTTTTGGTGAGCGGAGTCGCCACCCAGTCGCCGTCCCCTCCGGGGTGTGCCGCGCATGGCCGGCTCAGTCCTTGATGCGGAGCGCCAGGCCCCGCTCGTCGAGGCGCTGGATCACCTCGTCGAGGGACTTCTGACCGAAGTTGGTGATGGCCAGGAGGTCGTCCGCCGTCCGCTCCACGAGCTCGCCGATGGTGTTGACCTGGGCACGCTTGAGGCAGTTGCGGGGCCGCTCGGAGAGGTCGAGGTCCTCGATGGCGAGGTCGAGGTCGGGCGAGCCACTGGTGGACGTCCCCACCTCGCCCAGCTCGAGGCCCTGGGGCTCGTCCTCGAGGTCGGCGACGAGGCCCACGAGCGAGCGCAGGGTGTCCCCGGCCGAGGCGAGCGCCTCGCGAGGTGTGAGCGACCCGTCGGTCTCGATGTCGAGGACGAGGCGGTCGAAGTCGGTCGACTGCTCGACCCGGACGGGCTCCACGGAGAAGGCCACCCGCCGCACGGGCGAGAAGATCGAGTCGACCGGGATGACCCCGATGGTGTTGGAACGCTTGTTGCGTTCCGCCGAGGCATAGCCACGACCCCGCTCCACCGTGACGTCGATGGCCAGGCGGCCCTTGCCGTTGAGCGTGGCGATGTGGAGATCCGGGTTGAGGACTTCGACGTCCGCGGTGAGCTGAAGGTCCCCGGCGGACACGTCCCCCGGCCCGCGCTTGTCGCAGCGCAGCGTCACGCCCTCATCGGCATGCACCCGCAGGACGACGTCCTTCAGGTTCAAGATGATGTCGGTGACGTCTTCCTTGACGCCGGGAAGCGTCGTGAACTCGTGGAGGGCGTCGTCGAACCGGACCTGGGTCACCGCCGCACCGGGGATGGACGACAACAGGGTCCGGCGGATCGAGTTTCCGAGCGTGTGGCCGAAGCCGGGCTCGAGAGGGCTGACGGCGAACCGCTGGCGGTTGGCCTCTTCCTCGCCGATGGCCTCGACGGTGGGGCGCTGGATGATGAGCATGCGACTGGCTCCTGGGTGTCGTGGGGGGGCTGAGTGACTGGGGCTCGGAGGCGGGACTCGGCGCTACTTGGAGTAGAGCTCGACGATGAGCGACTCGCGCACCGGCTCGTCGATGTGCTCGCGCTCGGGAAGCGTCGTGACGCGTACCTGGGTGCGGGCCTCGCCCGCTTCCAACCACAGGGGGAGGGGGCGGTCGAGGGTGTCGAGGTTCCGTCGCACGAAGTAGAGCTCTCGCGACGACGGCTTGAGCGTGACGACGTCGCCTTGGCGCACCCGGTAGCTCGGGATCGTGACCCGCTTCCCGTTGACCAAGATGTGCCCGTGGCGCACGAGCTGGCGCGCCTGGGCCCGGCTGGCGCCCCAGGTGGCCCGGAACGTCACGTTGTCCAGGCGCAGCTCGAGAAGACGCAGCAGGTTCTCGCCGGTGATCCCCGGCTGACGGCTCGCCTCGGCGTAGAGGTTGCGGAACTGCTTCTCGAGGAGCCCGTAGATCCGGCGGGCCTTCTGCTTCTCCCGCAGCTGGGCCAGGTACTCCGAGCCCTGGCGCATGCGGTCGCGACCGTGCTCGCCCGGAGGGTAGGCGCGGCTGTGACGGTCGGTGACCGCCTCGCTCACGGGGCACTTGAGCGAGTAGCAACGCTCGCCCTTCAAGAACAATTTGGTCCGTTCGCGCCGGCACAGCCGGCAGACGGGACCCGTGTAACGCGCCATTGCGGTGGTGCTCCTTCCGTTCCCGCTAGACCCGGCGCCGCTTCTTGGGGCGGCAGCCGTTGTGCGGGATGGGGGTGACGTCTTTGATGCCGGCGACTTCGATGCCGACGGCTGCGAGCGAGCGGATGGCGGTCTCCCGTCCCGAGCCCGGGCCACGCACCAGCACGTCGACCTTGCGGACGCCGTGCTCCATCGCCCGTCGGGCCGCCTGTTCCGCCGCGAGCTGGGCGGCGAAAGGTGTCGACTTGCGTGATCCCTTGAAGCCGACGTTTCCGGCCGAGGCCCAGGCCAGGACGTTGCCCTCGTGGTCCGAGATCGAGATGATGGTGTTGTTGAACGAGCTCTTGATGTGCGCCACCCCGTAGGCGATGTTCTTGCGCTCGCGCTTGCGGGGTCGGCGGACGGCCGCCGCCTTGGTCGTGGACTTGGCTGCCTTGGATGCCTTGGCTGTCTTTGCCATCAGTGCTTCCGAACCTTCTTCTTGCCGGCGACGGTCTTCTTGGGGCCCTTGCGGGTTCGGGCGTTGGTGTGGGTCCGCTGGCCGTGGACGGGCAGGCCCTTGCGGTGGCGCACACCCTCGTAGCAGCCGATCTCCATCTTGCGCTTGATGTCCTGGGCGATGTCCCGCCGGAGATCACCCTCGACCTTGAAGTTGGCATCGATGTAGGAGCGGAGGCGGACGACTTCCTCGTCGGTGAGGTCCCGCACGCGGGTGTCGGCGTTGAGGTCGGTGCCGGCGATCGTCTGCTGCGCGCGGGTCCGGCCGATGCCGAAGATGTAGGTGAGGGAGATCTCCAACCGCTTCTCGCGGGGGATGTCCACACCAGAGATCCGTGCCACTTGTGTTGCTGCTCCTCTCGTCCTGGTCAGTCGCTCAGCTGGGCGCTCAGCCCTGGCGTTGCTTGTGCCGAGGGTTGTCGCAGATCACCATCACCCGGCCGTTGCGGCGGATGACCTTGCACTTCTCGCAGATTGCCTTGACACTCGGTCGAACTTTCATCGCTGTCTTCCCTGCCCTCGAACCGTGGCCTACCGTGCCTGTCCCTCGTGGTACCGGCCGTGACCACTACTACTTGTACCGGTATGTGATCCGCCCGCGGCTCAAGTCGTAGGGCGTGATCTCCACCTGCACGCGATCGCCGGGGAGGATCCGGATCCGGTGCATGCGCATCTTGCCCGAGCTGTGCGCCAGCACCTTGTGGCCGTTCTCGAGCTCGACACGGAACATGGCGTTCGGGAGCGGCTCGACGACCGTCCCCTCGAGCACGATCGCGTCCTCTTTGGGCTTGGGCAGGTGACTCCTCCTCGTACTTGTCGAATGGCACGCCGCGCACCGGGACACATTTGGCCGGGACGACGCCCGACCGGACCCGAGGACCCGTAGCTGCGACGGTGTTTCGGCCCACCGCCAACCGAGCCGGAGGGGGGCCTCCGCTCGGCGAGCCGACCTACCAGCATAGCGCCCCCGTCGGCTTCCGGCCAGGGCGTCCTGGCTGCCCAGGGCCGTAGGCCCCTGGCACCCGGGGCGCCGGGCGCTCAGGGGAGGGTGAGGACCTCGGGCCCGTCGTCGGTGACGGCGATGGTGTGCTCGAAGTGCGCCGACAGCCTTCCGTCGGTGGTGACCACGCTCCACCCGTCCTCGAGGACACGAGTGGCGGGCCCCCCGGCGTTCACCATGGGCTCGACCGCGAACACCATCCCGGCCTTGAGCATGGGCCCGCCCTGGCCGGGCCAGTAATTGGGCACCTGGGGCTCCTCGTGCATGGCGGTCCCGATGGCGTGCCCGACGTACTCCCTCACGACCGAGAACCCGGCACTTTCGGCCACGTCCTGGACGGCCTTGCCCACCTCGTGGAGGCGGTTCCCGCTGCGCAACTGCTCGATCCCGGCCCACAGGCTGCGCTCGGTCGTCTCGATGAGCCGAGCGGCTTCGCCCGACACCTCCCCGATCGCCATCGTGAAGGCCGCGTCCCCGTGGTAGCCCTCGATGATGGCGCCGCAGTCGATCGAGAGGATGTCGCCCTCCTCGAGGGTGTAGGCCCCCGGGATGCCGTGGACGATCATGTCGTTGGGCGACGTGCAGATCACCGCCGGGTACCCCCGGTAGTGCAGGAAGTTGGACTTGGCGTCCCGACGGTCGAGGACGTCGCGGGCCACGGCGTCGAGCTCGGCGGTGGTGACACCCGGCTTGGCCGCCTCCCGGGTGGCTGCGTGCATCTCCGCCACGACCCGCCCGGCGCGGCGCATCTTGGCGATCTCCTCGGTGCTGCGTCTCATCGGGCCTTGCCTCGGCCCCGGCGGTCCTCCACGGCCCTGATGATCCGGCGCAGCACGGCGTCGGGCGAACCCACCCCGCTGACCTTAGCGAGCTGCACGCGCGACTCGTACCACTCGATGAGCGGCGCCGTCTGGCGCTCGTAGAGCTCGAGGCGACGGCGGATGGCGTCCTCGGTGTCGTCCTGGCGCTGGATCACCTCACCACCGCACACGTCGCACATCCAGTTGACCTTGGGGGGTGTCGACACCGAGTAGTTGGCACCACAGTCGGTGCACACCCGACGGCTGGCCAGGCGACGCAGGGCTTGGGCGGTGGGCACCTCGATGTCGACGGTCAGGTCGAGGGCGCCGGGCGCGAGAAGGGTCGCCACCGACTCCGCCTGGTGCGTGGTGCGCGGGCAGCCGTCGAGGATGAAGCCCCGGGCCCTGGCGTCGGGCTCGGCCAAGCGCTCGGCGACCATCTCGATGATGAGGTCGTCGCCGAGGAGCTCTCCGTTCTCCATGGTCTCTCTCACTTTGAGACCGAGGGCCGACCCGGTCTTCACCGCGGCGCGCAGCATGTCGCCCGTGGAGATGTGCGGGACCACATAGTGGTGCGACAGGCGCACACACTGAGTTCCTTTGCCCGCCCCCTGCTTCCCGAGGACCACGAGCCTGACGCCGGGTACCACCGTCAGCTACTTGAGGAAACCCTCGTAGTTCCGCATCATGAGCTGGCTGTCGATCTGCCGCATTGTCTCGAGCGATACGCCCACGGCGATCAGCAACGTCGTCCCGTAGAACGGGTAGCCCTGGATGTTCCACAGCGCCATCAGCAGCGATGGCAGCACGGCCACCACGGCCAGGTAGAGGCCTCCGGGAACGGTGATGCGGTTCAAGATGCGCGCCAGATAGCGCTCAGTGGGCGGGCCGGGCCGAATGCCCGGGATGTAGCCGCCCTGCTTGCGGATGATGTCGGCCTGCTGGTGCGGGTCGAACGCCACGTACACGTAGAAGAAGGTGAAGGCGAAGATCAAGATCCCGTACGAGACCACGTACAGGAGACTGGTCGGCGTGATGTGGTTGTTCACGAAGGTCCGGAACCCGGTCCAGGGGATGATGTTGGCCAGCAGGACGGGGATGTAGAGCAGCGAGTTGGCGAAGATGATCGGGATCACACCGGACTGGTTGACCTTGAGCGGGATATAGGTCGAGGACCCCCCGTACATCCGCCTGCCCACCACGCGCTTGGCGAAGGTGACCGGGATGCGTCGCTGACCCTGTTCCATGAAGACCACGACCACGAGCAGCACGAGCGTGACCGCCACGATCACCCCGAATTTGAGGCTTCCGCCCTGAGTGAGCACGGCGGTGCCACCGGCGGGAATTCCTGCCGTGACGTTGGCGAAGATGATGATGGACATGCCGTTGCCGATGCCGCGCTGGGTGATGAGCTCACCGAGCCACATGACGAACGCCGTCCCTGCGGTGAGCGTCAGACAGATGAAGCCGCCCTTCCACAAGGTGAAGTTGGGGATGAGGTCGACGTTCTTGGTTCCGAGCAGTCCGCCACCGCCGTTGTGGAATACATAGACGAGGCCGGCCGACTGCAGCAGGGCGAGGCCGATGGTGAGGTACCGCGTCGTCTGGGTGAGCTTCTTCTGCCCGACCGCACCCTGGTCACGCCACTCCTCGAGCTTCGGGATCACCGTCGACAGCAGCTGGATGATGATCGAGCTCGTGATGTAGGGCATGATCCCCAGCCCGAACAACGCCATCCGGAGCAGGCCGCCGCCCGAGAACAGGTTGAGGAAGCCGAGGATGCCGGCCTGCTTCGCCGACGCTTCGAGAAGCTGGACCTGCTTGATGGAGATGAAGGGGACGATGAGGTTCGCACCGAGCTGGTAGAGCCCGATGATCAACAGTGTGAAGAGGACCTTGTTGCGCAGGTCAGGGACTTTGAAGATGTTCTTCAGGCTCGAGAGCAACGCCCCTCCTTCTCGCTGCGCACCGTTTCCGGGAGTACGAGGCTACCGGTTGGTGAGCGCGTTGCCCCGCGCGGGCGGGCGCCCGTGGCCGAACGGCATGGGCAGGATCTCCACGCTGCCTCCGGCGGCCTCGATGGCGGTGCGGGCCGTAGCCGACACGGCGTGGACCTTGACCCTGACGGCGCGGTGCAACTCTCCGCGTCCGAGCACCTTGACCAGCGCACCCTTGCGAACGCGCCCCACGGCACTGAGCGTGGCCGGCGTCGCCTCCTCACCGGGGAAGGCATCGAGGGTGTCGAGGTTCACGACCGCGTACTCGACGCGGAACGGGTTGTGGAAGCCCTTGAGCTTCGGGATCCTCTGGGCGAGTTGCAGCTGGCCCCCTTCGAAGCCCGGCGGCACGCTGCCGCGGGCGCCGGTGCCCTTGGTGCCACGGCCCGCGGTCTTGCCACCCTTGCCGGCGATGCCTCGTCCCATGCGTCGCTTGGGTCGATTGGCGCCCGCGGGCGGGCGCAGGTCGTGGAGTTTCATGCGAGCTCCTTGTCGGCGCGCCGTGTCTTCTTCGCCGGCACGGGTGCTTCTGGCACCGTCGCCATGCCCTGCGAGACGCGCCGGGCCTGGCGTGCGGTCGCGGAACGCTCACGCTGCTCGGTGGCCGCCGCGTCGCCGGCGGGCTCCACGGTGATGAGATGGGGCACGCGCGCCAGCATGCCCCGGACGTCGGGGCGGTCGGGGAGGACCCGGCTGCGACCGACTCCCCGCAGTCCCAGGGCCCGCAGGGTGCCGCGATGCTTGGGCTTGGTGCTGATGCCCGACCGGACCTGGGTCACCCGCAGGTGTCCCTCGGTGGCGCCGGCACGGGACGTCGCCTTGGCTGCGGTCACGTCGGCACTTCCTGGAAGAGGTCGGAGGCACGCTGGCGCTCGCGGTAGGCGCGCAGCACACCACGCGGCACGCACTGGTCGGCCGGCAGGCCCCGCAGGCGCGCCACGTCCTCGGGCCGCTTGAGCGACTTCAGACCGGCGATGGTGGCGTGCGCGACATTGATGCCGTTGGACGAGCCGAGCGACTTGCACAAGATGTCGTGGATGCCCGCCATCTCGAGGATGGCGCGCGCCGCGCCGCCGGCGATGACGCCGGTGCCGGGCGAGGCGGGCTTCAACATGACACGGCCCGCCCCGGCCACACCGATGACCGGATGGGTGATGGTCGAGCCGGCCAGAGGAACGTCGAACATGTTCTTGCGGGCTTCCTCGATGCCCTTCTGCACCGCCAGTCCCGCCTCTTTCGCCTTGCCGTAGCCGAGGCCGACGCGACCGTTCCCGTCACCGACGACCATGAGCGCGGTGAACGAGAAGCGGCGCCCACCCTGGACCACCTTGGCGACCCGGTTGACCTTGATGGTGCGCTCTTCGAATTGTCCGTCGAGCATCAGAACTCCAGTCCTCCCTCGCGGGCTGCGTCGGCCAATGCCGCCACTCGCCCGTGATACCGGAAGCCCCCGCGGTCGAACACGACGCGGGTCACCCCCGCCGATTTCGCCCGGTCGGCGACCAGCTTGCCGACCACGGTCGCGGCAGCCACGTTTCCTCCGGTGGCGCCGCGCAGCGCTGCCTCCACCGTGCTGGCCGCCGCCAAGGTGCGGCCGGCGGTGTCGTCGATGACCTGGGCGGAGATGTGGCGTCCCGAACGGAACACCGCCAGTCGTGGACGGGTCGTGGTGCCCGCCACGTACTTGCGCACCCGGGCGTGACGCCGGATGCGCAGGGTCCTCTTGCGCGCTGCGGCTGTGGCCATGGCTACTTGGCCGCCTTGCCGGCCTTGCGAATCACGCGTTCGCCGGCGTAACGGATGCCCTTACCCTTGTAGGGCTCGGGCTTGCGGAGCTTTCGGATGTCTGCAGCCACCTGGCCGACCTTTTCCTTGTCTATCCCCTTCACGACGATCCGGGTCGGCGTGGGGACCTCGAAGATAACCCCCTCGGGAGCCTCCACCGTCACGGGGTGGGAGAAGCCCAGGGCGAGCTCGAGCGACGAGGGCCCCCGGGCAATGGCGCGGTAGCCCACTCCCACGATCTCGAGATCCTTCGAGAACCCGGCGGTCACCCCGGTCACCATGTTGGCGACGAGCGAACGCGTGAGCCCGTGCAGGGCCCGGTTCTGGCGCTGGTCGTCGGGGCGCTCGACCAGAAGGGCCGAGTCCTCCTGGCGCACCGAGATCGCGCCCGGCAGCGGGCGCGTCAGGGTGCCCTGGGGCCCCGCCACGGTGACGATCCTCTCGTCGAGGGTCACGGTGACGCCGCCGGGAACGGTGATGGGGGAACGGCCGACACGAGACATCAGCGCACCACCCCACGAGAAAGGAGGCAGGAGCTCTCACCACACATAGCAGAGGACCTCCCCGCCCACCCGCTTCTGACGGGCCTCGCGATCGGTCATGAGACCGTGGCTGGTGGACACCACGGCCACGCCCATGCCACCCAGCACCCGGGGCAGCCCGTCGGCGCGCGCGTAGATACGCAGCCCGGGCCTCGACACTCGCTTGAGGCCCGCGATCGTGCGCGTCCGGTCCGACGCGTACTTGAGTTGGATCTCGAGCACGTTGCCAGGGCCCGTACCCGACTCGTCCACGCCGAACCCCGCGATATATCCCTCGCGCTGGAGGATGACGGCGAGAGATTCCTTCAGCTTCGAGCTGGGCATCTTGACGCTGTCGTGCATGGCGGTGTTGGCGTTACGAATGCGGGTGAGCATGTCGGCCACGGGGTCGGTCATCGTCATGAGCGCGTTCCTCCCCTCACCAGCTCGCCTTGGTGACGCCGGGGATCTCCCCCGAGTGCACCATGACGCGCAGGCAGATGCGACAGAGGCCGAACTTGCGCAACACGGCCCGCGGCCGGCCGCACCGCCGGCACCTCGTGTACGCCCGGACCTTGAACTTGGGCGTCCGCTGTTGCTTCTCGATCAATGCCTTCTTGGCCATGGTGCTAGACGATCTCCTGCTTGAAAGGGAAGCCGAAAGCGACGAGGAAGGCACGGCCCTCTTCGTCGTTCTGGGCGCTGATGCAGATGGTGATGTCCATGCCGCGGATGTTGTCGATGCGGTCGTAGTCCACCTCGGGGAAGATCAATTGCTCGGTCACCCCGAAGGTGTAGTTGCCCCGGCCGTCGAACGAGGTCGGCGACAGACCGCGGAAGTCGCGGATCCTGGGGATGGCGACCGAGATCAGCCGATCGAGGAACTCCCACGCCCGGTCGCCGCGCAGCGTCACCTTGGCGCCGATGGGCATGCCCTCACGGAGCTTGAAGGCGGCGATGGACTGTCGGGCCCGCGTCACCACGGGCTTCTGTCCCGTGATCACCTCCAGGTCGCGTACCGCCCCCTCGATGAGCGACGGCTGCTGAGTGGCCTTGCCCACCCCCATGTTGATCACGACCTTCTCGAGGCGCGGCACCTGCATGATGTTGGCTAGGCCCAGCTGTTGCTGGAGCTCACCGCGCAGGGTCTGGTCGTAGCGCTCCTTCAGGCGGGGACGGCTACGGGTGGGAGCCATGGTCATGACAGGTCCGTCCCGCACTTGCGACAGACGCGGACCTTGCGGCCCGTGTCGTCGATCCGCATGCCGATGCGCGTCGGCCCGCACGCAGGACAGACGATGGCGACGGCAGACACCGGCATCGGCATGTCCTTGTCGATGATCCCGCCCTGCATGGTCGCGCCCCGAGGCTTGGTGTGACGCTTGGCCATGTTGGCCCCGTCGACGATCACCTTGCCCTGCTCGGGGAGAGCCACCATGACCTGGCCGCGCTTGCCGCGGTGCTTGCCCGAGAGCACCTGCACCGTGTCACCCTTGCGAATTCGCATCTACAACACCTCCGGAGCAAGCGACACGATCCGCATGAACCGCTTGTCACGCAGCTCGCGCCCCACGGGGCCGAAGATCCGGGTCCCTCGTGGTTGCTGCTGGTCGTTGATGAGAACTGCGGCGTTCTCGTCGAATCGGATGTAGCTGCCGTCGGGCCGGCGGGTCTCCTTGGCCGTGCGCACCACCACGCACTTCACGACCTCTCCCTTTTTGACCGCGGCCCCGGGGATGGCGTCCTTGACGGTCGCCACGAACACGTCGCCGATACCGGCGTACCGACGGCGCGAGCCCCCGAGCACCTTGATGCACAGCACGACACGTGCTCCGGAGTTGTCCGCCACCTTGAGGCGAGACTCCTGTTGGATCACCGGGCACGCTCCACGACTTCGGTCACGCGCCAGCGCTTGAGCTTCGACAGAGGACGCGTCTCGACGACCCGGACCCGATCGCCGATCTTGGCGTCGTTTTCCGAGTCATGCGCGTAGAGCTTGCGCGTGCGCTGCACGGTCTTGCCGTAGCGCGCATGGCGGACTCGCTCGGTCACCGCCACCACGACGGTGGCCTGCATCTTGTCGGAGACGACGAGGCCTTCGCGCGTCTTGCGACTGCGCCGCGGCGCTTGGGCAGCAGCTTCTTCGTCGGCCATCATTCGTCCTCCTCGTCGGCAGCAACTTCGCCGCCCGGAACTTCTGTTTCCTCGTCGTCGACGCTGTCGGACACCTCGTCGACGCTTTGGGCCCGCGGCCTTCTGGGACGGCGAGCCGGAGCTGGCTCGTCCTCGGTTTCGATGTCCTCGACGGCGCGCCGTCGCGACGGGCGCGTGGACGGCACCGGCCCGGCGTCACGGCCTTCGGCCAACGCGATCTCGCGGTCACGCAGGATCGTGAGCACCCGGGCGACGTCCTTGCGGACGACCGACAGGCGCACCACGTTGTCCAGCTGACCGGTGGCGAGCTGGAAGCGGAGGTTCAGCATCTCGCGGCGGTACTCGGTCAGCCGACCTTCGAGCTCCTCGTCATCGAGCTCACGCAGTTCAGAAGCGTTGGGCATGGCTCGGCTACACCTCCACCTCGGGCGCGCCGTGCGTGCCCGGGCGAACGACGAAGCGCGCCTTGAAGGGGAGTTTCTGGATGGCCCGCTCCATGGCCTCGCGAGCCAGGTCGCGCTCGACCCCGGCCAACTCGAACAGGATCCGACCGGGTCGGACGACGGCCACCCAGTGCTCGGGGTTCCCTTTGCCCGACCCCATGCGCGTCTCGGCCGGCTTCTGCGTGACGGGCTTGTCGGGGAAGACCCGGATCCACACCTTGCCGCCTCGCTTGACGTGACGGGTCATGGCGATTCGAGCGGCTTCGATCTGGCGCTGGGTGATCCACGCCGGCTCGAGGGCCTGGATCCCGAAGTCGCCGAAGTTGATCGTCGACGCGCCCTTGGCCAAACCGTTGAGGCGCCCGCGATGCTGCTTGCGGTGTTTGACCTTCCGAGGCATCAGCATCAGTCGGACTCCTTGCGGAAGTGCGGCGTCTCGTGATGCTCGTTGCGCGTGCGGCGCTCGATCTCTTCTTCCTCGGCCAGCAGACGCTCGAAGTCGTCGCCCGCGGGCGCCGCGCCGGGGAGCGGTGCCGACGCCGTCTCGACACCTGTGTCGCCGGCGCCACCGGGGTCGGTCGGGGACACGGCGCCGTCGGTGGCGTCGGTCGACTCCGGTGCCGTGAGCACGCTGCCGGGCTCGCCCTGCTCGGCACGACGCCGTCCGCCACCCGCGGTGACGAGGCGACGCGGACCCGACTGGCCCGAGGTCTCGCCGGCAGCCATGGCGGCTTCACGCGAGATCTTGTCTTCGGAAGACAGCTTGTAGGGCAGGATGTCGCCCTTGTAGATCCACACCTTCACCCCGATGCGGCCGAAGGTCGTCTTCGCCTCGCGAAACCCGTAGTCGATGTCGGCGCGCAGGGTGTGCAGAGGGACCCGCCCCTCCCGGTACCCCTCGCGACGGGCCATCTCCGAGCCGCCGAGGCGCCCCGCGCACTGGACGCGGACCCCGAGCGCTCCGGCTTTGGTCACCGTCTGCATGGCACGCTTCATGGCCCGGCGGAAGGCGACACGTCGGGTCAATTGGTCGGCGATACTCTGCGCGATCAGCGCCGCATCGAGCTCAGGCTGCTTGATCTCCTGGATGTTGAGCTGGATACGGTTCCGGAGGCCGGTGATGTCCTCGAGCTTCTTCTTCAGGCGGTCGGCTTCTGAGCCACGCCGGCCGATGACGATGCCGGGCCGGGCCGTGTGGATGTCGACACGCAACCGGTCACGCGTCCGCTCGATCTCGATGCGGCTGACGGCCGCCGACTCGAGCTGAGACATCAGGTAGTCACGGATCTTCCAGTCCTCGATGACGAAGTCCTGGTAGTTGCGCTCTTCGAACCAGCGCGACTTCCAGTCCGTGGTCACGCCGAGGCGGAACCCGTAGGGATTGACCTTCTGGCCCATGGCTCAGCCCTTCTCTTCTTCGCCCGGTCCGCCCGCGTCGTCATCGGCGGTGGCCTTGGTCGTGCGCTTGCGGGCGCCGCGCGTGCGGCGTGGTTTGGACGCCGGAGGCGCTTCTTCCTCGGCTTCGGTCTCGGTCTCCGCGTCGGTCGCGGGGTCGGTCTCGGCGAGCTCGTCGTTCAACCACGCCGGCTGTTCGAATTCCGCCTCCGGGTCACCTGTGACCTCGGCGTCGGGTTCGACGACGGAACCGACCTCGTCGACCGCGACATCGTCACCGTTAGGAGCGTCGACCTCATCACCGTCGGTCTCTTCACCGTCGGCCTCGACGTCGGTCGACGTGGCATCGAGATCCTCGACATCGACTTCGGAGGTGCCGCTCTCGGACGTGGGTGTCTCGGAGCCGACGACGTCGCTCTCGCCGCGCCGCGACGCGGCAACCCGGCGGGAACGAAGGCCTGCCGTCTCGGCGGCGTGACGGGCGCGTCGCCGCTCGAGCTTGTCCTCGGGCAACCGGCTCACGATGACCGTGATGTGACACGTGCGCTTGCGGATCCTGGTGGCGCGGCCCCGGGCCCGGGGGCGCCACCGCTTGAGCGTGGTCCCCTCGTCGGCGTAGCAGGCCGACACAAAGAGCTCGTCAGGGTCGAGTTGATCGTTGTTCCGGGCATTGGCCACGGCTGAGGCCAGCACCTTGCCGACCACCCGGGCGGCTTCGCGCGGCGTGGCGTCGAGGATCTCCTCGGCCCGATCGGCGTCGCGGCCCCGGATGAGGTCCAGGACCTGGCGCGCCTTGTACGCGGACATCCGGTAATGACGCAGCACCGCCCGCGTGCCGGCTACCTCGTTGGTCTTTACGCCTGGCACGTCATCGCCTCGCTTGCCGTTCCTGACCGGCGTGGTACCGGAAGGTCCGTGTCATCGCGAATTCGCCGAGCTTGTGGCCCACCATCGACTCGGTGATGTAGACGGGCACGTGCTTGCGCCCGTCGTGCACCGCGATGGTGTGCCCAACCATGTCGGGAATGATCGTGGAGCGTCGTGACCACGTCTTGATCACGCGCTTTTCATTGGTGGCGTTCAAGGCGTCCACCTTCTTGAGCAGGTGGTCGTCCACGAAAGGCCCCTTCTTGAGGCTACGCGGCATGCGGCAGTACTCCTTCGGCTCCGGTCATCGCCGCGCGCCACGGCTGCGGCGGCGACGCACGATCATCTGGTCGGACCGCTTGTGACGCGACCGGGTCCGGCCCTCGGGCTTTCCCCACGGCGACACGGGGTGCCGGCCTCCCGACGACTTGCCCTCCCCACCACCGAGAGGGTGGTCGACAGGGTTCATGGCGACGCCACGGGTCTGGGGACGCCGGCCCTTCCAACGGTTACGGCCGGCCTTGCCGATCGACACCAGCTCGGCCTCGGCGTTGCCGACTTCACCCAGCGTTCCCCGGCAGTCGATGGGCACGCGGCGCATCTCGGTCGAGGGAAGCCGGAGGGTGGCGAACTGGCCCTCTTTGGCGACCAGCTGCGCGCTCATCCCCGCTCCCCGCGCCAACTTGCCGCCTTGTCCGGGACGCAGCTCGATGTTGTGGACCGTCGACCCCACCGGGATGTAGCGCAGCGGAAGCGCATTGCCGGGCCGGATCTCCGAGCCCTGACCGCTCGCCAGCACGTCTCCCACCTGGACCTGTGCGGGGGCGAGGATGTAGCGCTTCTCGCCGTCGTAGTAGTGCAGGAGGGCAATACGGGCGTTGCGGTTGGGGTCGTACTCGATCGCCGCCACCTTGGCGGGAACCCCGTCCTTGTCCCGCTTGAAGTCCACGAGCCGGTATTGCTGCTTGTGGCCACTGCCACGGTGTCGCGCCGTCTTGCGCCCGTAGCTGTTGCGACCACCGGTCCCGGGTTTGGGTACGACGAGCGACCGCTCGGGCTTGGACCGGGTGATCTCGGAGAAGTCCGAAGCGGTTTGGAACCGGCGACCGGCGCTGGTCGGCTTCCGTTTACGCAGGGCCATCGGAGGAGACCTCTCAGCTCTTCTCGAACAGGTCGATCTTGTCGCCACCGGCGAGCGTGACAACGGCGCGCTTGGTGGCTGAACGAGTCCCGACGGTGTTGGTCTTGCGGTTCCGGCGTTTCTTGCCCTTGCGGTTCAGCGTGTTGACGCTCTTCACCCGCACGCCGAACGCCTCCTCGACGGCGTGACGGACGTCGATCTTGGTGGCGTCGGGCGCCACCACGAAGACATAGGCACCGTCTTCCATGAGGGCATAGGACTTCTCCGACACGACGGGCCGCAGCAGGACCTGCTCGGCGTTCTTCATCCGTCGCTCCCGTCATCATCGGCGTCGGGCTCTTGGTCCGTGGCTGTGGCGACGGCCTCGTCGGTCACGACCGCGTCGGCGACGGCGTCATCGGTGCCGGCCTCGGTTGCAGCGGCGTCATCGGTGCCGGCCTCGGCGGGAGCGGCCTCGGTTGCAGCGGGCGTGCTCTGCGGGGCGCGCCGAGGCTTGCGGGCGGTGGCCGGCTTGCTCGCCGCCGGGGTCGTCTCCCCCGGCAGTGTGGCGTCGGTGAACACCACCCAGTCGCTCTTGAGCACGTCGTAGGCGTTGAGCTCGCTGACCTGCATGGTCTGGACCTCACGCAGGTTGGCGAACGAACGATCGGGGATCCCGTCGTCGGGGTCGAGCACCACGAGAACCCGGCCGCCCAACTCGAGCGCGGCCAGGGCCGCCACGGCGTCCTTGGTCCTCGGTACCGGGAAGGACCACTCGTCGACGACCACGACCTTGCCGTCCGACGCCCGGTCCGACAAGGCGGAGTACAAAGCGAGGCGGATCATCTTCTTGGGGGTGCGCTGGTGGTACGAGCGGGGCTTGGGCCCGAGGGCCACACCACCACCCGACCACTGCGGGGACCGGGTCGAGCCCTGACGGGCACGGCCCGTGCCCTTCTGGCGGAAGGGCTTGGCGCCACCACCCGACACTTCGGCACGCGTCCGTGTCGACTGGGTACCGGCGCGGGCTGCGGCGAGCTGGGCCGTGATCACCTGATGGAGCACGGCCTTGTTGGGCTCGACGCCGAAGATCTGCGGGTCGAGGGTGACGGTGTCGATCACGGTGCCGTCGATCCGCCTGCGCTCGACGGTGCGGTGCTCGGGCTCGGGCCGCACACGACGACGCTGCCCACTGGGGGCGGCAACGGTGGCGGTGGTCATGAGACGCTCACCCCGTTGGTGCCCTTGACGGTGTTGCGCAGGACGACCATGCCGCCCCGCGGGCCCGGGACCGCGCCGCGTACGAGGATCAGCTCGCGCTCGGCGTCGGCCTGGACCACTTCGAGGTTGAGCGTGGTGACCTGATGCCCACCCATCCGCCCCGCCATGCGGGTCCCCTTGAAGACACGGGAGGGAGTGGCACACGCCCCGATCGATCCCGGTGACCGGTGCTTCTTGTGGTTGCCGTGCGCCGCACCCTGGCCCTTGAAGTTGTGCCGTTTCATGGCGCCCGCGAATCCCTTGCCCTTGGAGACGGCGATGGCGTCGACCCGCTCGCCCGCGCTCATGAGGTCGGCGGTGAGCTGCTGGCCGACCTCGTACCCACTGGCGTCATCGAGCCGGAGCTCCACGAGATGACGGCCCGGCTCCACCCCGGCGGCGGTGAAGTGGCCCTGTTCGGGCTTGTTGAGCGAGGACGCCCGCTGGACACCCCACGTCACCTGCAGAGCGGCATACCCCTCGCGCTCGAGAGTCTTCACCTGCACCACGCGCAGGGGCGCGATCTTGAGCACCGTCACCGGGATGGCGCGGTTGTTCTCGTCCCAGACCTGGGTCATGCCGACCTTCTCGCCGACGATCGCCTTGGTCGCCACGGTGGATAGGGTCCCTTCCGTCCTC